>Ga0247813_10000047_pt1 | contig 186759 bp, 126 predicted proteins | sample UWRJL169409C1_FD_180719 | JGI IMG/M metagenome (GOLD analysis project Ga0247813, IMG submission 180719) | Plant litter microbial communities from Arlington Agricultural Research Station in Wisconsin, United States - UWRJ-L169-409C-1 | ecosystem: Environmental > Terrestrial > Plant litter >...
TGGCTTATATCATTTATACATCGGGATCAACAGGATTGCCAAAAGGGGTGATGATCACCCACGGTAACCTGCATTCATTTCTTCACTGGTGCTTTGAGGAGTTCCGGGAAGAGCATTTTGAGTTGGTGTATGGCGTTACATCCGTATGTTTTGACCTGTCTGTTTTCGAGCTGTTTTATTCACTCTGCTCCGGGATACCTGTTCGGTTACTGGAGAGTGCCCTGGAGATAGAAGAAAGATTGCCAGGTGATCGTAATGTATTGATCAACACGGTTCCAAGTGTATTGGGTGGCTTGCTGAAGGGTGGCGTTTCATTGTCGAATGTTTCGGTATTGAACCTCGCCGGAGAGCCGATACCAACATCGTATATCGATCAATTGGACTGTTCCCGTATCAGTGTTCGGAACCTGTATGGACCTTCGGAAGACACGACATATAGTACCTGTTACCGGCTTGATGGTGAAACGGAGATTTTGATCGGACGTCCGATTTCGAATACGCAGGCGTATGTAGTGGATGCGTGGAACAATTTAATGCCGATAGGCTCGGTTGGGGAGTTGTGTTTAAGTGGATCAGGGTTATCGAAAGGATACTTACACCGGGAATCGTTGACGGCAGAGAAGTTTACTGAGCACCCGTTTAAGGATGGTGAACGCCTGTATCGCACAGGAGATCTGGTGCAATGGACCGCTTCGGGAGATCTTCGTTATTTGGGTCGTAAGGATGATCAGGTAAAGCTAAGAGGATACCGTATTGAATTGGGCGAAATTGAAGACTGCATCCGGAAAAGTGACCACGTTACGGAAGCATGTGTAGTCATTCATGAATACGGTACAAATGATAAAGCACTCGTTGCTTTTGTACAGGGAACAGAAAGCTATGATGAAGGTGAATTGCTGAAAGAGTTGAAAAACAAACTTCCGCATTACATGGTTCCAGATTATCTGTTACAGGTAGACACCATTCCGGTAAACAATAATGGGAAAACAGACAAGAAACAGCTTCTACGTTCTTTAGACAACAACCTGTTCAATGAATCGGAAGCATTTGTTGCGCCCGTTGGACCGGATGCTGAAAAAATCGTAAAAATCTGGGAAGACCTGCTCGAAAAACAGCCTGTTGGGATGAAAGACGATTTTTTCCGGTCGGGAGGTCATAGCTTGAAAATCACAGCCTTATCCAGCCTTATTTATCGGGAGTGGGGAGTTGTCATTCCATTTCAGAAGTTTTTTACGCATACCACTCCGGAAGAGCAGTTAACATTGATTGAAAGCGAACAGGTTTCTGGATTTAAGAAAATAGAAAAAGCACCGCAACAAGAGTTTTATCCGTTATCAGCGGCACAGAAGCGCTTGTACTTTATACAGGAACTCGCGCCGGAAAGCACAGCCTACAATATGCCTACGGCAAATTATCTTGGGAAGGAAGTCAACCTGGAACGAATGGAGTCGGTGATCAATCAAATAATTGAACGCCACGAGATTTTAAGAACGTCCTTCGTGAAAGTCAATAACGAGCCGTTTCAGAAAATTAATGACCATATAAACTTCAAACTGGACAAGCATGCTTGTCGCTATGAAGAACTTTCAGATTATCTTGATACATACCTGCGTGCATTTGATCTGAGCGCTCCTTCTCTTTTACGTTCATCACTGGTAGAGCTGGAAAACTACGGCTATGTATGGATCATCGACATGCACCATATTGTAGCGGATGGAACATCCCTTCAAAATCTGACCAGCGAATTCATGTTGTTGTACAACGGAAAAGAGCCGGAGTCTCTACCGATTCAGTACAGGGATTTCTCAATGTGGCAGAATGAACAGATTGAAAGCGGTGCACTTGAAGAACAGAAGAAATGGTGGATGGAGCTTTATTCGGAGCTTCCACCAAGAATTGAATTACCTACCGATTATAAACGCCCTGCCAACTTCACATTTGAAGGTGATTATATCAGGTTTCAGCTGAATCCTTTAACCTCTGAGCAACTAAAAAGCATTGCAACCAGTAGAAAAGGGACATTGCAAATGGTGCTGCTTGCGACACTTAATGCCATGTTGCACAAATATACCGGTCAAACGGATATGGTGGTAGGATGCGGAATTGCCGGAAGGCAACACCCGGACCTGAAGAACCTTGTAGGTATGTTTGTCAATACACTGGCAATACGAAATTATCCGAGGTCAGAAATGAGTTGGGAGGATTTATTCGCACAGGTGAAGGAAAACAGCATATTGGCCTATAAAAATCAGGATCTTCAATTCGAAGAACTGGTTGACATGCTGAATATAGAGAGGGAAACATTTCGCAATCCGCTGCTCGATGTTTGCCTGGTTCTACAAAATTTCGACAAGTCCAGGGAAGATGTTTCGCAGTTCATAATTCAGAACACCAAAGACGAAATGGACCAGCAGAGTCTGATGCAGTTACGCTCAGCAAGTACTGCAAAGTTCGACATGACCTGGTTCGTGGAAGAGCGGGAAGGGGGCATCGATATTCAATTGGAGTATTATACAGGGATTTTCTCCCGTGAAACTGCCGGGCGATTGTCCCACCATTTTCTGAAAATACTGGATCAGGTGATAAAAAATCCGCAAATCAAATTGGAAGAACTTCGGTTGCTGGATACTGCTGAGGAACAACAAATTTTAAAGAATTTTGTCTCAGGAAACCGCGTCGAATTGGATTGGGATAGTTCAATTCCGGCACTTTTCTCGCAACAAGCTGAAATGCATCCGTCAAAGGTTGCCGTTACCGATTCCAAAGGTTCGATAACCTACGCAGAATTAGAAGCATCTTCCAACAGGCTTGCGAGATTCCTGAAGAGTGAGGTCGGGATTCAGCCCGAGCAAATCGTTGGAGTTCTGCAGAAAAGAGACCGTGATTCCATTATAGCTATTCTCGGAGTAATGAAAGCCGGGGGAGCTTTCCTTCTACTCGAATCATCGCTACCGGAAGACCGACTTGTATTTATGGTTTCTGAGGCCGGCATTGATGTAGTACTTACTTCCAGAGATTTGACAGGGCTTGCGAGCAGGTTGCAATGGAGAGGAGCCGGAGTAACACATATCATTTGTACCAATAGCGATGATGTGTACAGCGAACATGGAGGTATTAAAAACGAGCTGACGAGTAAAGATCTTTGGGAATACGTCGGTAATAGTGCTACAGACCTGATCACAGCAGGAGGCTGGTTAAGCAGTTATGACGGTCAGGCGATGAGTGAAAAGGAAATGGAGGAATACAGTAACAACGCTTATCAAAAAGTAAAGAGCGTCATTACTCCTCAATCCAGAGTATTGGAAGTAGGGTGTTCTTCCGGACTTACCATGTTCCAGATAGCGCCTAATGTTGCCGAATATGTGGGAACCGATTTGTCTTCCAGTATCCTTGAAATTACAGCGGGTGAAGTCGCTAAACGAGGCGCTGAAAACATTCGGTTGGAGTGTATGCCGGCACATGAAATTGACAGGCTTAAGGGACCGTTCGATCTGGTTGTAATCAACAGTGTGATTCAATGTTTCGAAGACCACAACTATTTGCGTTCGATCATTTCCAGGGCGATTAATCTTCTGGACGGTAAGGGACATATTTTCATTGGAGATGTTATGGACGAAGACCAACGGGAAGAGATGATTGATACCTTGGTTAATCACGCAAAAAGCGGTTCTCTTGGACAAACCAAAATCGATTTTTCTTCTGAGCTTTTCGTTTCCAAAGATTATTTTCTGGATATGCAAGGGGATGGTCTCGGTGTTACAGATGTTCGTATTTCTGATAAGATTTTTACGATACACAATGAGCTGACAGACTTCAGGTACGATGCATTGTTAACAGTGAATACGGATCAGCCAAAAGTGGTCTACGAAAAGAAGAAGTTCCAGCTGGACGGAAGCTCCATTTCACAATTCGCCGATGATCCGATTGAAGAGATCGACATTCGTGGTGGTCATCTTTGCTACACCTTTTTTACATCTGGCTCAACGGGTAACCCCAAGGGAGTAATGATTGAACATGCTTCCCTGCACAACCTATGTAATTGGTATAGGAATTATTTCAATCTGAATCATTCGTGTACTTCTTCGCAATACGCAAGTATGTCGTTTGATGCATTTGTCTTCGAAGCATTTCCACCACTTTTAAGCGGAGCTACGCTTGCATTTATTCCTGATGAAGTCCGTCTGGAAATCGGTGATCTGGTGCAATTCCTGAATGAAAAGGAAGTGACCCATTGCTTCCTTCCAACGCCGATCTATGAAGAAATCGATGCGTTGCAGCTGTTGGAACCACTGAATGGCAAGACAATTGTGGTAGCGGGTGATCAGCTGAAAGAGGTTTCCCCATCTTCCATTCGTTTATTTAACAGTTACGGTCCAACTGAAAATACGGTTGCGACTACTGTTATGGAGCTTTCATCTGAAAGTAAAAGCCTGCCTCCGATTGGGACACCGATCGATAACATTCACGTATTTATCCTTAACGAAAGAAACGAGATTCAACCTGTTGGGGTCGTTGGCGAAATTTGTACCAGCGGAAAAGGACTTGCGAGAGGCTACATAAACAGCGATGCGCTGAATAAGGAGAAATTTATTCCCAATCCGTATGTTCCGGGTGATCGTTTGTACCGAACCGGAGATCTTGGAAAATGGGATAGCGATGGACGGATTCATTTCTCAGGCCGTAAAGATGATCAGGTAAAAATTCGGGGAAACCGCATTGAATTGGGGGAAATCGAGAATTGCTTGTTGAGTCTGAATGAAGTTTCCGCTGCAACGGCCGTGGTTAAAGTCAGTGCATTCGGAGAAAAAGAGCTTGCAGTGTATTTCGTGGCGTCCGAGCAAATCGATAAAATTGATATTCAGAATTTTATTCGGAAACTGCTGCCGGAATACATGGTTCCATCTTATTTGTATCAGTTGGATCGACTTCCACTTACTAAAAACGGCAAGATAGACAAGAAGAAATTGCTTCAAATGGCGAACAACGAAGATCGCCGAAAAGAAGACTTTGTTCAGGTTGAAACTGAAACAGAACGAATACTCGTGGCGTTATGGAGTGAAATTCTTGGGGTTTCCGGGAATGAAATTAGTGCCAATGATAATTTCTTTCATATTGGAGGTCACAGCCTGAAGGCAACCAGACTTTCGAGTCAGATCCATAAGTCATTTTCGGTTAAAGTCGAATTAAAAGAACTGTTCCGGGCTCCTATACTTTCCGATCAGGCAAAGATGATTGAAACCGCTTCAAAGACCAATTTTACGGCCATTGAACGTATCAAAGAACAAGAATCCTACGTGCTTTCTTCTTCACAACAGCGCCTTTGGGTGTTAAGTCAAATGACCGCAGCAAACAGCGCTTATAATATGTCGCAGTGTCAGATCTTCAAAGGAGCATTGGACATAGATGCATTAAATCAGGCTTTTCAAGAGCTAATTTGTAGACATGAATCCTTAAGAACACTATTTAAAGCAGGGGAGAACGGAAAAGTTAGACAATATATAGTTCCTGCAGAAGATATTTCCTTCAGCCTTCGTATAGAAGATGCTAGAAACCGGGAGGAGAAGGAGGAATACGTGGAGGCGCAGGTTCTTTCTGAAGCGGAAACAGCATTTGATCTGGAAGTTGCGCCTTTGATCCGGGGTAGGTTGTTCCAAACGGATGAGCAGGAATTCGTATGTTGTTATACACTGCACCACATTATCAGTGATGGTTGGTCAATGGAAGTGTTGTTCAGAGAATTGCTTTCCTTGTATCAGGCGACCAAGAAAGGGGAAACGTTGGGATTGAAGCCTCTCGACATACAATACAAGGATTACGCAAACTGGCAACAAGAGCAACTTAAGGTGGACAGTATTGCCGGTCACAAAACCTATTGGATTGACACGTTCAAAGGTGAAATCCCGGTACTTTCGTTGCCTGCGAAAAGTATACGTCCTGTACAGCAGACCTACGACGGTGGACGGGTCGAAACAACGATTCCCCCACTTGTTTTAAGCTCATTGAAAGAAACGGGCAACAATCAGGGAGCAAGTTTATTTATGACCTTACTTGCCGGACTGAATGTGTTGCTTTATAAGTATTCGGGTGATACGGATATGATCGTGGGAACGCCAATAGCGGGTAGAAACCACAGTGATCTGGAAAATCAGATTGGGTTTTATGTGAACACGCTTCCCCTGCGTGTTTCTTTTACACCGGACACATCTTTCGCCGAATTGCTCGAAAAGTCCGTAAAGGCTTCTTATGAAGCCTTTGAACACCAGGTATACCCATTCGATGATCTTATTAACGATCTTGCTCTTAAACGTGATTTGAGTCGTAATCCATTGTTTGATGTGGTTCTCGCGGTCCAGTCCGAGGCATCGGGCGTGTACCTGAGGGATGCACAAAATAAGACAGGGTTGGTTATAGAAGATTACGACCGGGCAACGAAAGTCGTAAGCAAATTTGATTTGACATTCAACGCGTCAGAATCGGATGATGGATTAAAAATAAGTATTGATTTCAATACAGATCTTTTCGAACGTAGCTGGATTACTTCCATGCTTGCTCATTTCGAGCAAATTTTGACGGTGGTTTCCCGCAGCGTTGCGGTTACACTTGACACCATCCGTTTGCTCACCGACGACGAGAAGGCTGATTTGCTCCGATTGGGTTCTGGTACAATTGTTCCTAAATCGGATCAAAATTCCATTCTGAATGCATTTATGAAATGTGTTGCAACGGTTCCGGACCGCCCTGCCGTTGTCAACAATAAATCGTCGCTTACCTACGCCAGGCTGAATGAAAAATCGGACCAGTTTGCAGCTTACCTGAAGAATGAACATGGGATAAGCTTCGGAGATGTGGTCGGTTTGAAACTACATAGAAGTGAATGGCTCGTTGTCGCACAGCTAGGTGCGTTCAAGCTGGGAGCGGCTTATGTTCCCATTGATCCGGAGTACCCATCAGAACGGGTAGAATACATGTTCAAAAGTAGTGGCAGTAAATTGTTGATCGACGAAGAGAAAGTGTTGGACTTTCAACAGAAAGTGCATCAGGCTACTTTAGACATCGTTTATCCATCTCAACTGGATGTAGCATATATTGTCTATACATCGGGATCAACCGGGAGACCGAAAGGTGTCGTTGTTGAACACGGCTCTTTGTTGAATTTGTGTAACTGGCACAACCGTAGCTTTGGTGTTACGGAAAACGACAGGGCAACGATGTATGCAGGGGTTGGTTTTGACGCGTCCGTTTGGGAAGTGTTCCCTTATTTATGCAAGGGAGCAACCGTGTTTGTTGTTCCGGATGAAGTCCGTCTCGACACCTATGAAACCAACCGGTTCTTCGAACAGCAGAGAATAACTGTGGCTTTCCTGCCAACGAAATTTGCGGAAGTCTTTTTCAAAGAAAAGAATTCGTCACTCAGGTATTTGTTGGTTGGAGGAGACAGACTATCTACGATTTCAGAAACCCCGTATGTGGTGGTCAATAATTACGGGCCATCGGAGGCAACTGTTGTTGCGACGAGTCAGACGCTGGAAATACCTCATGAACTTACCATTGGAAAGCCAATCGAGAATACGGAAATATACATTCTTTCAGAAAATGGAGATTTGGCTCCGTTCGGAGTAAATGGTGAAATCTGTATCGGAGGATCGGGACTGGCGAAGGGATATTTACACGAAGCGGATCTTGCGCACAGTGGCTTCATTCCAAATCCGTTCAGAGACGGAGAACGCATGTACCGCACAGGAGATATTGGAAGGTGGACAACAGGAGGAAATATCCATTTTACTGGAAGAAAAGACGATCAGGTAAGTATTCGGGGATATCGTATAGAGTTGGGAGAAATAGAACATGTACTGAAAGAACTCGAGTTTGTTCAGGAGGCAGTGGTTCTGGTACATTCGGGAGAACTCGTTGCATGCTATATTTCCAATTCGTTGGTCAGCGAGGCAGCAATCAGGTCCGAATTGAAGAAGCGTCTGCCGCAATTTATGATTCCTGACACCTATTATGAGAAAAACGTATTTCCAGTAACGAGCAACGGCAAGATCGACAGACGAGAATTGATTGAAGGCCTTACGGGTGAACGAAATCGTAAACAGGAATTCGTTCCGCCGGTCAGTGGGTTAGAAAAGAAACTGGCAGAAATTTGGACGAAGGTACTTGAAGTGGATCAGGTTGGTCTCAACGACGACTTCTTCGCAATAGGCGGCAACAGTATTAAAGTAACCATGCTGATTGCGGAACTGCGAAATCAATTCAAGGTAAAGCTTGCTTTCACGGACGTATTTGCATCCGGTGTTTTGAAAGAACAGGCTCATTTAATTGAAAAATGTGTCCGCGTTGCCCAGGATGAGATCTACGCGATTGACAAGCAGGAATGCTACGCATTGTCCGATGCACAAAAACGACTTTGGGTGCTGGATCAATTTGAAAGCAATAAACTTTCTTACAACATACCTGCTGTTGTCTGGCTGAAACCCGGAACAGATATCAACGTGCTTAAAGGCGCATTAACTGATGCCATCGGACGACATGAAATTCTTAGAACGGTATTCAAAGAAAAGGAAGGAGAGGTTTGGCAATATGTGATTGAACCCGATCAATTTGATTTTTCCATTGATACCGTTGATTTAACGTCAGAGAAGGATCCGGAAAACGCTGTGATGAATTTTGTCCTCAAAGCTACAAAGGAACCATTCGATTTGTCTGTAGGTCCATTGATCCGTGCAACGCTGTTACAGGTTGGTGAAAACGAGTTTGCATTCTATTATTGTTTGCATCACATTATCAGTGATGGCTGGTCGATGAATATGCTCAGTAAAAACGTTATTGATTTCTATAAGTTCCGCTTGGGTCAGACAACTAAAATACCTGCACCGCTTGAGATTCAGTACAAAGACTATGCTGCATGGGAAAAGAAACAGCATGGAACAGCGCCGATCGAAAATGAAAAGCAGTATTGGTTGAAACGTTTGTCCCCGGCATTACCTGTTTTGAATCTCCCGATTGCCTCAGATCGACCGGCGGTGCGCACAATGAATGGAAATACATTATTTTCCAGATTATCTCTTGCCCAAACGGAGAAATTTGAACGATTGTGCAAAGAGTTAAAGGGAAGTCCGTTTATTGGACTGCTTGCCGTTTGGAATGTACTGCTGCATAAGTATACGTACGAAACCGATTTCATTATCGGAACTCCTGTGTCAGGCCGTGAAAGAAGTGAATTACAGGATCAGATCGGATTCTACATCAACACGCTCGCACTGCGCAATCAATTAAATCCAGAGACTTCATTCAAGGATTTCTTTGAAAGTATTGCTGCAAATACACTGAACGATTTTTCGCATCAAAATTACGCCTTTGACCGGATTCTGGAACACCTGAATGTTAAACGCGACACGAGTAGAAATCCGGTATTTGATGTGATGATCACGCTTGACAATAAGATAGGTGCATCAGATTTGTTCGAAGCGAAGTCAAAGGATATTCGCAAAATGAAGGAAAACAACGTTGCGCTTTCCAGATTTGATCTGGATATTGGGTTCCAGTTCGAAGAAGACTTTCTTGCTTTCGATATGAACTACAACGTGGATATTTATGACGAAGAGCATATCGAGGAGCTGATCCGGAATTTCCATGTGGTTCTTGATGCAATACTTTCCAACCCGGATTGTACGATAAGTGATATTTCGCTTATTGAGAACAATGATACCATCCAATTGATTCAATCCAGCTACTGGTCTCGGAAACGTGCCAAAATCGGAGGGCTGGTTTGGAATAAAGTCCAGGCTGATGGTACCGGAAGAAGTACCGTATCATTTGAAATAGATCTACAGCAATCGTCGTCACTTGCAGCACTTCAAGGGCACTTGCAGTGTTCCAAACTGGCATGTTATGCAGCGCTGATCAGAACACTTATGTTTAAGTGGCAGGGTACAACCAATTACATTCAGGCATATTATCAGAATGTTGAAGGGACATCACTTCCGCTACTTGCAGAGCATGAACTTCAGCCAGAAGAAAGCGCAGCCGTTATCCTGAAAAACGAAATGCGGGCACTGCAGATCGGAGCGAAACACCAGCGGTATACCCCGTCCCTTTTAAGCAGTGATTTGATTGATTTGGGAATTGTTTATCTGACGGATCGTGATGCGTTCAGCGCAGAAACGCTCCCGTCAATGATGTTTGAATTCAGAGAAATAGAAACTTCCGTTCAGGGAGCGTTCCATTACGATAATGGAAAAATGGACGATACAGATGCGCAAATGCTGTGTGAACGCTTGAAAGTAATTATCGAACAGGTCATCCTTGATCCGGAAACGTCTTTAACCCGTATAAACAGTAATCTTCAGTTGACAACTAACGTATACAGTCTGGATCTTGAAGATGACTTTAACTAACCGCACAATTAAACCGCTATGACATTGATAATAAATAATAAAAATAGTAAATCCGCGACGAAGCACTCGACATACAACATGTTAACAGTGAGCGAAAATGAACTTCTCGAGATCAAAGAACTTGTAGCACAATTAAAAGGGGTTACCGATGACTTTGAAAGTCCGGACTTTCTGAAAAGAGCAAGAACGTTTGGGTATAGATTGCCCGAAAGACTGGTTGAGTATTTATCTGCGTTCAGGTATAGCAACGGATTGCCAGGAGCAATTCTTATTCGGGGGATAGATTTTTCAGATTCCGGCAGAACCCCGATGTCCATGGAAGAAAGCAGGCTTGCCAAGCGAAACACCGACAGTGATTTGCTTCTCATTTTGATGTCGTCAATTCTGGGAGAAGTATTTGGATGGAGTTCGCAACGCGAAGGAGATCTGATTAACGACGTATTTCCATTGCAGGGTAACGAGCGGGAGCAATTGAGCACAGGAAGCACCGTAGATCTGGCATTCCATACCGAAGAAGCCTTTCATCCGTATCGTGCAGATTATGTAGGATTGACATGTATACGAAATCATGAACAGGCGCCTACGCGTTTGGGTTCTTTGAAATCCTTCCAGCTTAGCCCTGCCACCAAAGAGGCGTTATTACAGGATCGGTTCATTTTTGAAAAGGATAAAAACTTCGAGAATGAAGAAGGAACAGATGAGCCGGAATCGGTATTGTTCGGAGCAACCAATGATCCGTATTTAAGAATTGACCCAGCATTTATGTATGTGGTTTCGGGAGATGAGGCTGGTCAAGTTGCATTGAATGAAATAGCACTTCAGTTAACTATAAATCTGGAGGATGTTTATTTCCAATCGGGCGACTTCTGTTTCATTGACAACTACTTTTTGGTCCATGGAAGAAAAGCCTTCAAACCGTTGTACGATGGTACGGGACGCTGGTTAAAGCGTGTCAATATTACCACAGATCTTCGCAAATCGAGAGCGTTTCGGTCTGATTCCGACTCGCGGGTAATTACTCCAACTAAGTATTAGTAATCATGCAAAGTACATCGCAGGAGAATACATTAAACGCACTTGTTCTTAAGGAATTCTGGGACAGTCGATTGAAGCAGATGATGCCGTTGCAACTGGGGTTCTCTTCAATCAATGAAGTTGATGGTAAACGTGAGCAGGTAGTCCTTACTCTTCCGGAAAACACGGGGAAGCAGTTTGCCGACGTGACAAAAGGAAAGCAGGTAAATGCGTATAAAATTGGATTGGCAACGTTGTACATTCTGCTTCAGAAATATACAAAAGAGACGAAATTAACTATTGTTTCATCGCTTCCGGAATTCGAACAGCTTCGTTCAGTTCAGAATAATTTAATCGTTTCCGAAGTTGTGTGTAACAAGCAGGAAACGATTAAGTCTTTGCTTGGGAAAATTCACCAGGATTTCCTTACTGTTGTTCGACACACCGACTTCGATGTTGTGAACCTTTTTCACAAAATGGGTAAAAGCGAAGGGGTTTACGCAGGACTACAGCTGGAAGGGTTTACCCGTGATCTGGATTTGGGAACAATGGTTGCGCTTTTGTTTTCAATTGTAGAAAAAGGACATGAAGTAGCCATTCAACTGGATTTCGATACAACACAACTATCCATTGAAAATGCGAAACAGCTTCTGCTGCATTTTACCAGAATTCTCGATTCAATTGTCTTCAATCTCGAATTATCAATTTCAGACGTAAGGATTGTCACAGAAAAAGAGGTGTTATCTCCACTTACAGGCAAACAAATCACGGAACAAATTGATTTCCAGAAAGGGTTTGTGGAAAGAGTTGAGGAAGTGGTGGACAAAAACCCCGAACAAATCGCGGTGAACTGCGAAGGGGAAACCATTTCTTACAACGTATTAAATGAGCGGGCCAATCAATGGTGCCATTATTTAGTGGAACGTGGCTTGAAACCCGGTAATCGCGTTGGAATAGTTGGAGGAAGGTCAATTGAACAAGTGATTCAGGTATTAGCAGTGCTAAAGGCCGGATGTGCTTATGTTCCTGTTGATAGTAGTTTCCCGCTCGAACGAAAAAAGCGCATTCTTGCCGACAGTGATGCACGTTTTTTGTTGGTAAAAGAAAAACAACTGGCCGAAGGCCTTGAAAACGTCGTTTGGACTGTTGATACCTTAGATACAGAAAATTATTCCAAAGAGAATCCGGGAATTAAACCCGATCCGGATGACTTACTCTACATCATGTTTTCTTCAGGAACGACGGGCAAGCCAAAAGGCATCATGGTGAATCACAAAAGTATCCTGAATTTGCTTCTTTGGTATGAAAAGAAGTATGCTATCGATCAACATACGAGGATTGTCCAAATTACCAACCTGACAATTGACATTGCCTTCCAGGAAATTTTTTCGTCATTGCTGGCCGGTGCTACGCTGTTTGTTCCTGCTATGGACACATCCATGAACAAGTCCGCGTTTCTTCAATACCTGGAAGCAAATGAAATCACTTTTATTCAGGTAATTCCAGACTTGCTTAAAACATATTTTCTCAAAGAAGATAAGCTGAAGTCGCTTGAATACGTGCTTTGCGGAGGGGATAAATTGAATGACCAGCTCAGAGATCAGATTGTTGCTAAAGGGTATAATCTGTTCAATGTCTACGGACAAACGGAAACAGCAATCGATTCAGTGATTTCCAATTGTACAGAAGGTCTCACGTTTGACGAAGCTATTCAGGGATATGACTTATATGTTTTAAATGAGGAGCTGGACTACGTTCTTCCGGGAACTGTAGGGCAAATCTGTACCGGTGGAGTAGGGCTGGGGATTGGTTATCTGAATGACCCGGAACAAACTAGTGAGAAATTTATTGACAATCCGAATGGCGACGGTCGTCTGTATCTCACGGGAGATTTGGGAAGAAGAATGTCCGACGGAACCATACAGTTTATTGGTCGTGAAGACAATCAGGTTAAAATTCGTGGATACCGGATTGAGCTTGCTGAAGTGGAAAAGGCACTTCTCAGGTACGAACCAATTGAGGATGCTGTTGTGACCGTTATTTCGGATGATTCGGGTGAGAATAGTCTGGTCGGTTATTATATCTCCAAACAAAACCCCGAAATTGATGGAATTCGAACATTTCTCAGGTCCGTTGTTCCCGACTATATGGTTCCTGTCTACTTTGTTCGGATGGAGCGGTTTCCCATCAGTGACAATGGAAAAGTTAGAAAGAAGGAACTTCCGCTTCCTGATCTTGAAGGGGCAACGACAGATGCCGGTTATTGCGCACCGGAAACACAGGAAGAAATTGCTGTGGTGGAAGCCATACAGGAAGTTCTTAAACGTGATAAAGTCAGCGTAAACCATAACTTCTACGATCTGGGGGGAGACTCTATCAAAAGTATACTTGTTGTTTCAAAACTAAAGCAACTGGGCTTCAATCTAAAAGTTGAAGACCTTCTTAAAATCCCGGTTCTTAAGGAACTCGCCGCGACGTTGCGACAGGATACTGTTTCCATTGATCAGTCCGAATGGTCGGGAGATGCAGATCTTACGCCTATTCAATTGTTCTTTTTTAATGATGCAGGTCTCGTTGCACGTGAGCACTACAATCAGTCCCTTGTGCTAAAAATGGATGCGCAATATGTGGTGAACCTGGAACAGGCAGTGCGCTATTTAATGTCACACCACGATATTCTCAGGGCGGTTTATGAAGAGAAAAACGGTGCCTGGAAACAGACGATCAAACCTTCTGACGCAACCGGCATTTCGGTCGAACACTTCAATCTGGAGGCAAGTGAGCATACCAAAGAAGAAATTGAAAGACTGGGAAACCAGCTTCAATCCGGGTTTGATCTTTCCGAAGGGCCATTGATCAAAGTTGGGGTGTTCCAATGTTCGGATGCATATCGCGTTCTTCTGGTAGCTCACCATTTGATCATTGATGGCCTGTCCTGGCGCATTCTTCTGGAAGATTTGGAAACGCTCCTTACCCAGATTCAGGCGGGAGAAAATCCGCAATTACCACTGAAAACAGATACTTACGGTTCTTGGTCTGATGCGCAACGAGCTTACTATGCAGAAGCAACTCGTGAAAAAGAACGCGATTATTGGTCGGCGCAAAGCACGTGGAAACAAGATAATTTCTGGAAAAATGAAACGTTCCTGAAAAGTTTTAAAACGAACGGTCGTATTGCTTTTAAGCTGGATGTTCCGGATACGCAAAGAGCCTTGACAAGCTCGCATAAAGCATTTGGAACCGACATGAACGACCTGTTATTAACAGCTTTGGGGCTGGCCTTAAAAGATACGTTCGGTGTTGAGAGCACCATGATACGTATGGAAGGCCATGGTCGCGAAGACGTTGGCCGAAATCTTGATGTGAGCAGAACGGTAGGGTGGTTTACATCGATCTATCCCTTTTTACTGGATATACAACAGTATTCAAGCCATCCATTGAAAGCTTTAGTTGCAGTAAAAGACAGCTTTCGGAGAATCCCGAATAAAGGAATTGGATACGGGATTTTACGTTTCGTAGAAAACACAACGCTTGCATTCGAAACACCAAAGGTCGAGTTTAACTATTTGGGAAGTTTTGATCAGGATAAAGAGAATGGCATTTTCGAGGTGTTGGATGAGTCAGCAGGGAATGCTGTTTCTCTCAAAAACAACAGTGAAACCGCTCTGAATATTAGTGGAATCCACATGAACGATCAGCTGGAACTCTCTTTGGAATACGCTCAGGAGGTTTTTGATGAAAGCGCCATTAAACTGCTTGCCGGCAATTATAAAAAGTCGTTGATTTCACTGTTGGATGCGTTGGAAGCTGAACGGGAAGGGCAGTTAACTCCATCCGATTTGACATTCAAGGATCTGACTGTTGCAGAACTTGAGATACTCAATAAAAATAGGGAGGTTGAAGACGTTTACGGACTTTCCCCACTTCAGGAAGGGATGTACTTTCATTGGTCATTATCGTCGGATAGCACGCAGTATGTAAATCAAACGTCGTATCGCGTTACCGGAGAACAAAACGTCAAGTTGATCGAACGAAGCTATGCCGAACTGGTAGAAAGGCATGCTGCCCTGAGAACAGGTTTCACAGAGCAATTTGCCGGACGTGTATTGCAGGTGGTCCGAACATCCGTTTCTACTGATTTTGAGTTCGTTGATGGTCAAAACGAACAGTTCGACTTACAGCGGTTTAAAGCAGAAGAAAGAACGCAAGGATTCAATCTGAATGATGTGTCCTTGATGCGTCTCACAATCGTTCAATTGGCAAAAGATGATTTTGAGTTTATATGGAGCTCACATCATATATTGATGGATGGCTGGTGCGTGAGCATTTTGATCAATGATTTCGTAGAAATTCTGGGAAGTCACAAGCTAGGGAAAGCACCTCAATTAAATACGCCAAAACCTTATTCCGGGTATATCAAGTGGTTGGCCGGAGTAGATCAGCAAGCGTCTGTTAGTTACTGGAAGGAACTGCTGGATGGGTACCGGGAAAGGGCAATCGTTCCTTCGCAATTTAAGAATCTTGAAAACCTGAAAGTGGAAGAGAAAGAAATCACTGACCTTATTGGTGATGAACTCTTCGAAACCATTGATCTGTTTTGCCGAAACGCTTCAATTACACTGAGTACCTTCCTGCAAGGTGCCTGGGGATATTTGCTTGCTACATACAACTACTCACGAGACGTTGTTTATGGTTCGGTTGTTTCAGGTAGGCCGGCTGTTCTTGATGGTGTGGACGAAATGATAGGTTTGTTTATTAATACAATTCCAATTCGTGTAACATACGCAGAATCAGATACCCCGCTTTCACTTCTGAAGAACCTTCAAGAACAATCTATAGAAGGCAATAGTCACCATTATATGAACCTGGCAGATGTTCAATCGCAGAGCAGCCTGGGAAGGAACCTTCTGGATCATATTATGGTCATCGAGAATTACGCGGTTAAAGAGTCTTCCGATGAAATGAAGTCGCAACTTTCTGTTGCTGCGGTGGAGGTTCAGGAAGAAACCAACTATGACTTCAACCTGATATTCGGTCCGGCATCCGATGCATTGTCGGTCCAGATAAAGTATAATTCCAGACTTTACTCACAGGAGTTTATTCAGGAAACACTCAATCGATTCAAGTCGGTAGTGATGCAATTTGTGCAAAACCCACAAACAGAACTGAAGTCGCTTCACGGAATGAGTAAACACGATTTGTTGCGCATTAGCCAGGCAGGTGGTTATGGGTCATATCCGCAAGACATGACGATAACACAGGCATTTTCCAAACATGTGAAGGAAACGCCGTCATCTGTAGCAGTCCGCTTCAAGGAAAAGACACTTACGTACGATCAACTGGATGTTCTTTCCAATCAGCTGGCAAATTACATCCATACACACTATGCAATAAACACAGATGATTTAATCACGATTAAACTAGAGCGAAGCGAATGGCTCCTGGTAGCTATTTTAGCCGTGCTGAAGTCTGGAGCAGCTTATGTTCCGATAGATCCCGGATATCCGGAGGAGCGTATAAGCTACATCGAAAACGATGCCGGGTCCAAGGTTTCCATCGATCAACAACTGCTGAATAACTTCTATCTTGAAAAAGATCAGTTGAGTGGATCTTACAGTGGAGCGAATCCGAAACCTTCTGATCTCGCATACATTATTTATACATCAGGAACCACTGGAAATCCCAAAGGCGTGCAAATCGAGCATTCGAATGTCATTCAGTTGTTGTTTAATTCCGGGTCAATATTCGATTTCAACAATTCTGACGTCTGGACGCTTTTCCACTCCTACTGTTTCGACTTTTCCGTTTGGGAAATGTATGGAGCATTATTGTTCGGAGGTGAACTTGTGGTGGTTCCTGAAGAAACTACGAAAGATGTGGAACAATTTGCGGAATTGTTACAAAGAAGTCAGGTAACCGTTTTGAACCTGACGCCATCCGTATTTAAGATTTTGCACGAGCAAATCATCAAAGCGGAAATCAATAACCACATTCGCTTCTTAATCTTTGGAGGTGAGGCATTGTATCCGGAGTTTCTGACCAATTGGAGAAAGAAATTTGAATCATGCCAATTGATCAACATGTACGGTATTACGGAAACAAGTGTGGTCATCACATACAAAGAAATCACCGACGAAGACATCCGGGAAAACACCTGCAATATAGGAAAGCCGCTTCCAACTCTGAAAGCACATGTTTTTGGAATAGACGGACAGCCTGTACCGGAAGGTATACCGGGAGAGTTGTATGTTTCAGGACATGGATTGGGGCGCGGATATTTAAACCGTGAAGAACTGACCAATGAGCGTTTTATCCGGAGGGAATTAAACGGGGTTCAGGAAAGGTTATACCGCTCAGGGGATTTGGTCCGAGGCTTGCCGGATAACGAATTGGAATACCTTGGCCGAATTGATGACCAGGTTAAAATCCGGGGATATCGAATTGAACTTGGAGAGGTTACGAACGCATTGAAAAAACAACCTGCAATTAAAGATGCTGTGGTTGTTGCCTGGGGAAATAATGCGAACAAGTACCTGTACGCCTATTATCTGAGCGATTCTGCAGTGAGTGAAGATGAATTGTTTGTGTTCATGAAGCATGAGGTTCCTTCATATATGATTCCTTCAGGATTCGAAAAAATAGCTGTTTTGCCGGTTACGAAAAATGGGAAACTCGACAAACAAAAATTACCTGCACCACAGTTTCAGAAAAGCATGGAGTATGTTTCACCGGAAAATGAACTGCAAGAGAAGCTGGTGCAGATCTGGTCAGAGTTGCTGCAGGAAAACCCGGAGCAAATAGGTATCCGTCACCACTTTTTTGATGCAGGAGCAAATTCGTTAACTGTGACAAGACTGAGCCTAAGGGTAAAGAACGAATTGAATTGTGAAATGTCACTCGCCGATATTTTTGAACGCCCGGTGCTCAAAGATCAGGCAATATTTATTAGCAACAAGCAATGGTTACAGGAAGAAATTACAGAAGACCAAAACTTAAACGAGATTGAGATATGACTATTGATACTTTACTTTCCGAATTGAAGGGAAAGAACATTCGAATAGTACTGAATGAAGGGAATTTGAAAATCAAAGCGCCGGATGGTGCTCTGACGCCCGAATTGATAGGGCAGATCAAAACTCACAAGCCCGAAATAGTAAGGTTTCTGGAAGAAATGCATACTTCTGATAGCGAAGGCGTAATGGCAAAAGCACAGCAGCAGGAATACTACGAGCTTACATCCGGACAACATCGATTTTTCATGTTGCAGAATTTCAATCATGAAAGCACTGCATACAATATGCCTTCGGTGATTAAACTGGAAGGAAAAATGGATTCGGACAGAATTGAATCTGTTTTTCTGAAGTTGATTGATCGCCATGAAAATCTGCGGACTTCATTTCATCTCGTAAATGAGACGCCCGTCCAGAAAATACACGAGCATACATCCTTCAAATTGAGTGTGAAAAGTTGTGCATTGTCTGAGTTGGATGAAATCGCTCAGGAATTTATCCAACCCTTTGATCTTGGCGAGCCTTGCCTATTACGTGCTGAACATATCCTCACGGAGAAAGACGAGTATTTGATAATGGATCTGCATCATATAATCAATGATGGTGTTTCGCAGCAAATACTGAAGAATGAATTTTCTCTGCTGTATCAGGGAGCAGTTCTTGATCCTGTTGAATACAGATATGTAGATTATGTGGTTTCCCTTCAATCGGATGAAAGCCTTAGAAAACTGGAAAAACAGGGAGAATACTGGCGTAGCGTTTACGAAACAGAACCAGCACCATTGGAATTTCCGTTTGATTTTAAAAGACCTGTAGTTCAAAGTTTCCAGGGGCAGCAGGTTGATGTGAGATTTACCGCAGGAGAGTACCGCAAAATTCAGGCAATTTGCTCGGAACACGAGCTTACTCCATATATGGCCTTAACAGCGTTATTTTCTGTGTGGATATCAAAACTGACTGGCTCGAAGGATGTGGTGCTGGGAAGTCCTGTCTCCGGAAGAGAGCGCCTGGAAGTTCAGAGTATTTTCGGCCTGTTCATCAACACCCTGGCTATTCGAAACACACCCGAATCTTCCAAAAAGATAAAAGAATACCTCGCTGAAACCAGGATGAATCTGCTGGCTGCATTTGAAAATCAGGAGTACCCATTTGCAGATCTTGTAGAAAACGTTTTGTCTTCCAGAACTCCGGGTCGCAATCCGCTGTTTGATGTGTTATTTTCCTTACAGCAGCATAACCTGTCCATGCCGGAAATGGAACTTTCACAACATCAGCCAACCAGTGCGAAAGTAGACCTGACATTGGAGGTGAATCAGTTTATAGATGGAATGCAATTGACGGTAAGTTATGCCACCGATTTATTTCAGGCGACAACGATTGAGCGGTTTTTGGAGTATTTTAAATCGCTGTTGAACGCGATCTCTCTTGATGGCGAACAGACAATCGGCACGCTTAGCTTATTGAATGAAGAGGAACAGCAATCGTATCTAAAAAATGCGCATACTTGTTTAGACGAGTTTCCTTCCGATAAAACGGTTATCGCTCTGTTCGAAAATCAAGTTGAAAAAACGCCTGACAAGATAGCTATTGAATTCGGAGAAATGACGTTTTCGTATGACGAACTGAATGCTAAAGTCAACCGCTTTGCGAATTTCTTACAGAGAGAATATTCCATTCAGGCGGAGGAACTGGTCGCAGTTCGGCTGGACCGGAATGAGTGGTTTACCATTGCAATTCTTGCGATCCTTAAGCTTGGTGGAGCCTATGTTCCGATCGATACTTCATACCCGGAAGAACGGATTCGATTCATTCTTGACGATTGCCAGAGCCAGTGTGTTATAACGTCAGATCTGGTGCGTGCATTTCAGGAAGAGGAAATGTTGTTTTCTTCGGAAAACCCTGATTCCACAGGAAGCCCTCAACATCTGGCTTACGTTATTTACACTTCCGGTTCTACAGGAAACCCCAAAGGGGTACTTATTGAACAGCAGTCAATTGTACGCCTTGTAAAAAATACCAATTTTTACGACTCTCGTAACACACGGGTTTTTGGTCTCTCCAATTACGCTTTTGATGCGGCAACTTTTGAGTTGTATATGCCGCTTCTCAACGGAGGAACAATGGTCATCGCATCCAAAGATTTACTGCTAAATCCGGTGCTATTCGGACAGGAAATAGAAAATCGTAAAATTGATGGGTTTTTCATTACAAGCACATTGTTCAATACCATTCTGGATGAAAACCCTGGAGCGTTTAAGACGACAAAACAGGTTCTGGTTGGCGGAGAAAAAGTATCTGCGAGTCATTTCCGGAAGTTTGTGAACCTCTACCCGGAGATAAAGCTGCAAAATGGCTACGGTCCAACGGAAAATACAACATTTTCAACTTGGTATCAGGCTACTGGTAACGAAGAAGGTGATTCAATTCCTATTGGGTATCCTATAAGTAACAGCCCGTGCTACGTCGTAGATGCTGAAGGAAACCTCGTTCCCGAAGGAGTTGTAGGAGAACTTTGGGTTGGTGGTCCGGGAGTTGCGCGTGGATACTTGAATCGTGCAGCACTGACTTCGGAAAAATTTGCCCTGAATCCATTCGGAAAAGACCGAGTTTACAAAACGGGTGATTTATGTCGCTATTCACATGATCGCGGATTGGATTACCTAGGAAGAATTGACGATCAGGTAAAGATTCGTGGCCATCGGATTGAATTGGGAGAAATTGAGCAACAGTTGATAAAATATGCTGATGTTCATGAAGCAGTTGTTTTGGTAAAGGAGTACGATGATGGACAGAAATCACTGATAGGTTTTGTTACACCTGAAAGTGGAACCGGATCAGTTGATATTCAGACGACGCTTCGTAAGGAATTACCCGAGTATATGATTCCCGAATCGATTGTTCGGATTAGCGAGCTTCCGCAAACGCCAAATGGTAAGATTGACCACCGAAAGCTTCTTTCTTTGATTGAGGAATACCGTTCTGAAAACCAGATTGTCGCGCCTCAAAATGAAATGGAAGAACAATTGCTGGATTGGTGGCAGGATCTTCTTAGAAAAGACACATTCGGGGTTACCGATAATTTTTTCAGTTTGGGAGGCCATTCACTCATGATAACCAGACTACTTTCCAGGATCTACAATAACTATGGAGTGGCGGTTTCTGTGCCTGAAATGTATCGACATGCAACTATTCGTGAAATTGCCAGATTGATTGAAAAAGCTGAAAAGACGCAGGTTCAGCATATCCCCAAAGCACCGCAAAAAGAGTCTTATTCTTTAGCTCCTTCTCAGCACCGCTTGTACATGATTCATCAGTTTGCGCCACAGTCGCTGGCGTATAACATGCCGATGCCTATTCGTTTGAAAGGTCAAGTGGATGTAGCGCACGTTGAAAATGTAATACGATCCCTGATTCAGCGTCACGAAAGTTTGCGTACCTCCTTTGTAATGGAAGAGGGGATTCCAGTTCAGAGAATTCTACCGGAATTTGATTTTAAACTGGAACATACTTCGGCATCTGAAGATGACCTGCAAACCATTCAAAAGGATTTTGTCCGACCCTTTGTTCTGTCGGAAGGACCATTGATCAGAGCAAAGTTGATTGAGCTGACGAATGATTTCGTATTGCTACTGGATATGCATCACATTGTCAATGATGGCGTGTCACAAAATATATTGGAAAAAGAATTCACAAGCTTGTTTGAAGGGAAAGAACTGACACCTGTAGCATTCCAGTTTAAAGACTACTCTGAATGGTTGGGGAGTGCAAAGCAACTGGAGACCTTGAAAGAACAGGAAACTTACTGGTTGTCGGAGTTTTCGGGAAGCCTTCCGGTGTTGGACTTGCCAACAGACTTTGAACGTCCCGAGCATCAATCTTTTGAAGGAAGAAGTGTCACGTTCCGCTTAACGGACAAAGAACAATCGGTAGTGGATGCTTTGCGCGAAAAGTATGAGCTTACGTCTTTTATGGCGCTTGTGGCACTCGTGAATATTTGGTTATCGAAACTAAGCGGTGATGAAGACATCGTCATCGGTAGTCCGATTGCTGGCCGACAGCACAAGGATCTGGAAGAAATTGTCGGTGTTTTTATCAATACGATTGCGCTGAGAAATTACCCGGAAAGCGGAAAATCGTTGGACGACTTTTTTAGAGAAGTTAAAGAAAATGTTGTTCAGTCCTTTGCGAATCAGGATTACCCATTTGAAAAGCTGGTAGATAAGTCGCTGGCGTACAGGGATCAAAGTAGAAGTCCTTTGTTTGATGTTTTATTGGTGATGCAAAATCAGAATGAGTCCGTTGAACCGGATCAGAATTTTCTGGATCGCCAACATCGGGAAGAGTTGACAAAATTCGATCTCTCCATTGAAGTATTTGAAGTAAATGGCGCCATGCACTTCAGTATAGGTTATGCAACAAAGTTGTTCTTACCTGAAACCATTGATCGTTTTGTGTCTTACTTCAGAACGATGATTTCCGGACTGAAATCGGCTCCCAAGCGACTTGCTGAACTGAACCTGCTTCCAGCTGGCGAGAAAGAGGTGTTGCTGCATGAATTCAATGATACCGTTCATGAATTTCCGGCGGATAAAACATTGGTTGATCTCTTTTATGACCGTGTCGAACAAACACCGGAAGCCATCGCCCTGGTTTTTCAGGACAAAAAATTCACGTTCAGGGAACTGGATGAAGCATCCAGTCGTCTGGCAGCTTTTTTAAGGCAGTCAAAAGGAGTAAACAAGACCGACCTTGTTGCTGTAAAGTTGTCTCGGGGAGAGTGGATGATCATTTCCATTCTGGCAGTAGTGAAGTTAGGAGCAGCATATGTTCCCATTTCACCGGATTACCCGGAAGCCCGGATCAGATACATGGAGGAAAACAGTAAGTGTCATACCACCATTTCTACGGAATTGATTCGTGAATACCTCGAATCCGGGACGTCGTATGGATCGGAGCGTCCGGAAGTGCTTATCAGCCCCCTGGATCTCGCCTATGTCATTTATACATCCGGATCTACTGGAAATCCGAAAGGATGCAAATTGAACCACCTGGGGGTTGTGAATAGAATTGATTGGATGTGGGATGCACTGAGTTTTCAACCCGGAGAAACAGTGCTGCAAAAAACCGCTTTCACCTTTGATGTCTCTGTTTGGGAACTATTTTTACCGCTTTGTTGGGGGAACAAAATGGTCGTTTGCACAGAGGAAGATGTTCGGTCTCCAAAGCGCTTACTGACGCTTATAGAACAACACCATGTGAATACAATGCATTTTGTTCCAAGCATGTTCAAGGCGTTTATTTCCGAATTAAAAGATTCGGGGATCGATGAGATTGCATCACTCCAAAGAATTATTACAAGTGGTGAGGCTTTACCTCTTGCCGATGTTAGGGATTGGCATGGTCTGACGAATGTTCCGTTGCACAATTTATATGGTCCGACGGAAGCTTCCATTGACGTTAGTTATTACACCACCACCGGTACTGATCTCCACATTCCCATTGGAAAGCCTATTTGGAATACAACTCTTTATGTACTCGATGATCATTTGAATTTGGTTCCGATGGGTTCTCGCGGAGAAATCTGTATCGGAGGAATCGGACTTTCAACGGGGTATCTGAACAATCCCGCATTAACTGAAGAGAAGTTTGTGGATAGCCCTTTCGAAAAAGGCAAAAAAATCTACAGAACCGGTGACATCGGAAAATGGACGGCAGATGGACAGTTATTGTATCTTGATCGTAAGGATAGTCAGGTCAAAATAAGAGGGTACCGGGTAGAACTCGGTGAAATTGAAAACGCGCTGCGAACTATTCCGGGCGTTGAAGAAGCAGCGGTGTTGACCAAAGAAAATGAGAGCGGGGAGAAAACACTTTCAGGTTATTTGGTGTTATCGCAGCCACTCACCGTTCAATCGCTAAAAGCAATCCTGGCAAACGAGCTTCCCGAATTCATGGTGCCCGGACTGTTCTATCAGGTTCTGAAAATGCCATTGTCCCCGAACGGAAAACTGGATAGGAAGGTGTTGTCTGCGACGAGCAGTGAATACCTGTTGAAAGACGAACAATTTGTAGGTGCGACAACCGAAACGCAACGGCAGCTCATCGAAGTTTGGGAAGAAGTTCTCGAACAGGAAAACATTGGAATTACGGATAGTTTTTTTGAGCTGGGAGGAGATTCCATCAAGGTACTCAGAATGTCTGGCGTCATCAAAGCAAAGCTGGGGTTTGAAATAGACTTGCAAACACTCTACAAGAACGATACGATTTTCAAAATGGCGTCGTTCATCGGGAATAATGAAGCCGGACTAAAACAGGTATCTGAGGAAAACAAGATTCTTCGTGAGGAAGTTCTGTCGGAGATCGAGTCTATCAAACAGGAAGTACTCGCTTCTCCACAGCTTTCGGAACCGGAAAGAATAGAAGATGTATTTCCTATGAGCGCCATAGAGAAGGGAATGATTTTCGAATCGGTTCTGAGTCAGGCAGAAGGAGTATACCACGACCAGGCGTTCTACCAGAGAGTATTTGAAGATTTTGATTTTGATCTTTTCCGGAAGGCCTTTGAATTATTGGTCAATAAACACGCAATTCTGAGATCTGCGTACAATTTGGCAGATTTTAATCGTGAGGTTCATCTGGTTTACAGAAGTATTAGTCTGCCATTGGATTTTAAAGATATTTCGTGGCTTTCTCAGGAAGAACAAACGGAAAATATCAAAGCGTACATGGAGGATGGATTGAAAAATCCGTTCGATACCTCACAGTCTCCTCTCTGGAGAATGAGGGTTTTCCAGCTTGATCGGCATGTGTGTGGATTCGCGTGGCAGTTTCATCATGCCATTCTCGACGGATGGAGTAACGCCTCCCTCATAACCGAATTAAATAACATCTATTTCAACCTGAAGGAATCGCAGGATTATATCCCGGAACCACTGAAATCCGACTACAAAGATTTTGTGGTGGAGGCATTGATCGACCGTAATAATAAAGGTCTTACTACCTTCTGGAAGAATGAGATGAAAGGATATACGCGCCTCGATCTTTTCACTCAGAAAGATCAGATTTCGAATTATTCCGGTGCACTGAGTCAGGAAAGATTGAAGGCTTTGGAAGCAACGGCTTTCAGCATAGGAGTCTCCGTAAAGACCATGGCTTTCGGCGCATATTTGGAATTGCTCAATGTGCTTAATGTTGAAAATGAAATAGTAACAGGACTTGTTACAAACACAAGACCGGGAATAGAAGATGGAGATAAAATTCTCGGTTGTTTCCTGAATACGATTCCATTTCGATTGGGTACTGGCAGTAAATCCACCGTTCAGGAATTCATTCATAAAGTCAATAGCAAAATAAACCTCCTCAAGGATAGGGAACGTTTGGAACTCCTTGAGATCGCTAAAATTACCGGAGAAAACTCCGCTTTCGGAAGTCCGTTTTTTGATGTGCTCTTTAATTACGTCGATTTCCACATTTACAACAGGCTTGAAAACGGAGATGTAAATCAGGATGCAACTGAAGGGAGAAATGCAGACCGAGAATTGGACTGGGAGAAAACAAACACCTTCCTTGACTTCACTGTGAACAAAACAGGAGGACTGTTCAATGTGAGCATGACCTTGAGTAAGGAGCTGAAATGTGGTATTTCAGGAGAACGACTAATCGAACTCTATTATACCATTCTAAATTATTTTGTGGACTGTCCTTCAGGGTTTTTATATGAAATCGAGTTGTTGAACCCGGAGGAGAAGCAGCAATTGGAGACCTTTAATGAAATATACACGCAAGCTAAGGGAGCGGAAGATTTTAACGTAATTGGTTCAATTCAAAACCGTAAAAGTCTAGTGCACCAACGCTTCGAAATGCAGGCTGCCAATAACCCGGATGCCGTGGCATTGATTCTGGAAGATGCCTCGATGACCTATGGAGAGTTGAACCTTCGGAGCAATCAATTGGCACATTATCTGCGAGAAAATGGTGGAGTTGGACGTGAAATGATCGTCGGACTTATACTTGATCGTAGTTTCGAAATGCTGATCTCTATTCTCGGGGTATTGAAGGCCGGAGGAACGTATTTGCCAATCGATCCGGACTACCCGCAGGAACGCATCAATTATACACTCGAAGACAGTGCCTGTAGTGTAGTTCTGACCAAAGAAGCGTTCAAAGAATTGATCACTACTGATACTTTGGTGATAGCGGTTGACAGCACCGATTGTTCCAAATATTCTGAGGAAAATCCACAACTGATCAACGAAACAGAAGATCGCTGTTATATCATTTACACATCAGGATCAACAGGAAAACCAAAAGGCGTTCAAATCAGCCATCACAATGTATTTCGCTTGTTGTTCAATGACACTAACCGCTTTGATTTTAGCGAAAAGGATACCTGGTCGTTGTTCCACTCGTATTGCTTCGATTTCTCCGTTTGGGAAATGTACGGAGCACTGCTCCTTGGAGGAAAACTAGTCATTGTTCCAAAAACAACAGCACAGGATGCGGTAGCGTTTCTAGCACTCGCCGGAAAGGAAAAAGTCACAGTGTTGAATCAAACCCCGGGAGCGTTCTACAATTTCGTGGAAGCGGAAACAAACACTGAGGTAAACCTGGAAAGTATTCGTTATGTGATCTTTGGTGGAGAAGCCTTACACCCGGTACGATTGAAATCGTGGAACGAAAAATACCCGAACTCGAAGTTGGTGAACATGTATGGAATTACCGAGACAACGGTGCATGTTACGTATAAAGAAATCGGGGAAAAAGAGGTCGCTTCCGGCATCAGCAATATCGGAGTACCAATTCCGACATTGAAATGTTACGTTCTGGATCAGTACCAAAGATTGGTTCCATTGGGAGTTAGCGGAGAATTGTGCGTAAGTGGAGAAGGACTGTCGAAAGGCTATTTGAACCGGGAAGAACTGACAGCGGAGAAGTTTATTCCACATCCGTTTATTGAAGGAGAGAAACTGTATCGCTCGGGAGATTTGGCGCGATGGCTTCCGAATGGAGAATTGGAGTACATGGGTCGTATGGACTACCAAGTGAAAATCAGGGGATTCCGTATAGAACTTGGAGAAGTTGAGTCAGCAGTTAATGCTGTTTCCATTGTAAACCAGACTGCAGTAATATGCCATACGAGTGAAGATGGAAGTAATCGATTGGTGGCATACGTGATCGGAGATCGCGAATTGAGCGTCACTGCGATACGTGAAGAGTTGGTGAAGACCATACCTGAGTATATGATTCCTGCTCAATTTGTGCAGTTGGAGGTACTCCCCGTTACTTCGAATGGAAAAATTGACCGAAAAAATCTACCGCTTCCAGACGGCGCAGGTATGAAAACCGGGAACGATTACGTCGCACCATCTGGAAAAGTTGAGTCTGAAATTGTCAGCATTTGGGCAGAAGTTCTTGAAATAAAACCGGAACAAATCAGCACGCTTGATAACTTCTTCGAGATCGGAGGGGATTCCATTCGACTCCTGAAAGTGTTTCGCAAATTACAGGATAGGCTGGAACAGGATATATCTGTAGCGCAATTGTTTCAGTTCCCAACCATAGAAAAACTTGCAATCCATCTTGAATCTCAGGAAGGATCCAATGCAGAAACAGAAGATATGATTGAAGAATCGAAAGAAGTTCTTTTTGATTCTATGAAACTATTATTAAATGACGATGAGTAATTTGACAGGTCTGGAAATAGCCGTAATAGGAATGTCCGGAAGATTTCCGGATGCATCAACTATTGAAGAATTCTGGGAGAATATCCGAAACGGAAAAGAGTCCATTTCTTTTTTCACTACGGAAGAACTCGAAGATTCCGGGATTGATCCGCAGATCACAGGACATCCGAATTACGTACCGTGTAAAGGTGGTGTATTGGAAGGGAAAGAATATTTTGATGCCGGATTTTTTAAATATTCTGCAGACGAAGCAGAATTGCTTTCTCCTCAAACCAGACTTTTGCATGAAAGTGTTTGGGAAGCAATAGAAGAAGCGGGTTACAACGTTCGCGGGTACAATGGTGCTATTGGGCTTTATGCCGGTGCTTCATCCGGTTTTATGTGGGAAGCGCTCGCCAAGTTTTCCGGTACAAACTTCAGTGTTAATGATTTCTTCGCATCCATCCTGAGCGGGAGGGAATTTTTGTGTACCCAAACGTCTTACAAGCTGAACCTGAAAGGCCCGAGTTTGAATGTACAAACGGCGTGTTCCACCGGATTAGCCGCTATTCATACCGCTTCCCGTGCCTTGCTCACCGGAGAATGTCAGATGGCTGTTGCAGGAGGAGTTTCAGCCACAAATAGCCAACAGGGATATGTATTCGAAGAAGGAATGATTTCTTCCCGTGACGGACATATCCGGGCTTTTGATAAAGATGCTTCAGGAGTTGTCAATGGTGAAGGAGTTGGAGTAGTTGTGCTTAAGTTGCTGAAGAGAGCCATTAAAGATGGAGACCATATTCACGCAATTATTAAAGGGGGCTTTGCCAACAATGATGGAGATGAAAAGGTTGGTTACACAGCTCCTGGTGTGGGGGGACAATCCAAAGCAATTTTGTCTGCTCTTCGGCTCTCGCAGGTTGAACCTGAATCTATTTCGTATGTGGAGACACACGGTACAGCAACTCCTTTGGGAGATGTTACCGAAGTTGAAGCATTGAAGCTAGCGTTCAATACGCGAAAAAGAAATTATTGTGCTATAGGATCAGTTAAAACAAACATTGGCCATTTGGACGCCGCCGCCGGAATGGCAGGTTTCCTCAAAACAGTCATGGCACTAAAGAATAAACAGCTTCCTCCTAGTTTGAATTTTAAGAGTGCCAATCCTTCCGTAGATTTTGAAAACAGTCCTTTTTATGTGAATACACAATTAAAAGAATGGAAGAACCATGAGTTTCCATTGAGGGCCGGAGTTAGTGCTTTTGGAATGGGAGGAACGAATGTTCATATAATTCTTGAAGAGTATTTGGAACAGGATTCGGATAGGTCGGAAAGAGAAGACAAATTGGTGTTGTTGTCAGCCAAATCACCAAGAGCACTCGATTCAATGACAACCAGGTTGTTGGAAGCCTTAAAAAAATCCGAATCTTCGAATTTTGCAGATGTTGCCTACACCCTTCAGGTGGGGCGTGAAGGATTCAATCACCGAAGAAGATTTATCTGTAATAGCCGCGAAGAAGCCATTGCCATTCTTTCAGACCCGGATAGTCGGAAAATACAAACCTCAAGAGTGATCGGTAACCGAAAGAAGCTTGGGTTTATGTTCTCAGGTATGGGGGCACAGTATCATGAGATGTGTAAAGATCTTTGGTTAACGGAAAGTACCTTCCGAACGGAATTGGAAAATTGTGCCGCTGTGATCCTGGAAAAATCAGGGTGTGATATCAGAGATGTACTTTATGGGAACAAACGTGATGAAGCATTTTATCACGAAATGGATATTGGACAGTACCTCGTTTTTGCGGTTGAGTATGCGATGGCCCGCTTACTTATTTCATGGGGAATTGAGCCAGACTGTATAATTGGATATAGTTTCGGGGAATTTGTAGCGGCGTGCCTGTCGGGAGTATTTTCTCTGGAAGATGGCGTGGCACTGATCCATAAGCGGGGACAACTTATAAAAGAGCTTCCGGAAGGTTCTATGATGAGTGTTCCTCTTGATGCTGATGCAGTTCAGCCATTGTTAAATCAAAACGTCTTTCTCGCCATTGATAACGGTGATTCCTGTGTGCTTTCAGGACAGACTGAAGCACTTGATACCCTGGAAGAGGCCTTTAAGGCGGACAGAGTTATGTGTGTACGAATGGCAGCGAGTCGAGCCGTACACTCCGCCATGATGAAACCTGCAGGAGATGCATTGAAAGTGTTCATGAAATCCATTTCCTTTAACAAACCGGAAATTCCCTACGTTTCAAATGTAACAGGTCAGTGGATTAAAGCTACCGACGCAGTTGATCCTGATTACTGGGTGCGTCATATGTGTCAGACAGTTGAGTTTTCGAAAGGAATAAGCACGTTTTTGAATCAGGAACAATTGGTCTGTATTGAAATCGGACCGGGAAGCGATATTTCCGCCTTGGTCAATCGTAAATTGATTGAGCAGGATGCAAAAACAAGAGCCGTTAATGTGATCCGTCCCGAAGCAAATCAAATTAGCGATACCCGTTACCTGATAGGGCGTTTGGGGTCTTTGTGGTCAAATGGAGTTGGCATTAACTGGGTTCAATTTTATAAAGGAGAGCAACGAAAAAGAGTTTCGCTACCAACCTATCCGTTTGAACGAATGCGTTTCTGGAAATTAATGGATGCATATACAAGCGGTGCTTTGGAGTTAGCAATGCCTTCTTCAAATAAAATGGAAAACTGGGTGTACACACCTGTTTGGAACCGTACCGATAAAATGGTTGGCGGACAGGATACAACGCGTTTTTCCAAAGAAAAAATAGTGTTGTTCTCAGATGCAATGGGTATTGGGGAACAACTCATCGAAGTGATGTGCCCTCAGCTTGTAATTCGGGTAGATAACGCACCAAATTTCCGTATGGTGAATCCACATCACTATGAGATCAATCCGGATTCAGCTTCGGATTACGAACGTCTTTTTAAAGAACTGTCAAAGGAAGGGATTGTACCCGACCGAATAATCCATGGATGGACTTTAGCGGAATATCAAAAGTCTTTCGGGGTGGACGACATAGCAGAAACTCAGGAAAAAGGGTACTACAGCTTATTGAATATTGCGCAGTCAGTAACACTATTGGGAATTGATGGTAAAATTCAGCTCGACGTGATCAGTAACGGTCTGTTCGAAGTTATTGGAAATGAGATGTTACAGCCGTTGAAAAACACACTTCTTGGTGCCTCAAAAGTGGTTTCCCAGGAAACCTCCAATCTACACTGTCGCCTCATTGATCTGGATCTGGAATCTGATACCTTGAATGGAAAGCTATTAAGAAGTGTATTGGCGCTTGACCCGGAAAAAAGCCAGATTGCTCTGAGAAAATCGCATGTTTGGGTGCCGGATTTTGAGCAGCGTAAGTTGGTGGAGAGTGACTCGCAAGTCAAACCGTTTCGTGAACATGGAAGTTATTTGATTACCGGAGGACTGGGAGGTATCGCATTGGAAGTTTCCAGCTATTTGGCGGCTAACTACAAAGCAAAGTTGACGCTTGTGTCCCGATCCGAATTTCCAGAGAAATCAACCTGGCACAATTGGTTGGCAAATCATGAAGTAAACAATCGGACATCCGAACGCATTATACACCTTCAGGCGATAGAAGAGATGGGAGGGCGGGTGTGTATTGTACGTGCAGATATTTCTGAAAAGAAAGGCGTACAACATGCAGTAGAGCAGGCCAAATTGCAGTTTGGAGAAATCAATGGGTTGATTCATGCAGCAACAATTCCGGATGGAGCTTTGATCGCTGTTCGGGCTAAAGAAATGTCTGAGAATATGTTCAAAGCAAAGCTGTACGGAACAATTCTACTCGATGAGGTGCTGGGAAGCGAAGGACTTGATTTCACCTATTACTTTTCAACGCTAAGTGCTATTCTGGGTGGATTTGGACAAGTAGGGTATGCAGGAGCGAATGCCTTTCTCGATGCGTATGCATATTATCAGGTGCAACAAGGAAAAAAGGCACTTTCCATAAACTGGGACCGTTGGAAGGGCGTTGGAATTGCACGAATAGGAGAGGCAAAACACCGTGAATTGGCCAATTCGGAACTGGAAGGGGGAATGCATGTTCAACATGCGATTCAGTGCTTTGAAAGAATTGTAGCTGAACCAAATCTGATTCCGCAGATTGCTGTCTCTCAGGCCGAACTGGTAGAAGTATTCAAACAAAGTTTCGCCACGCAGGAGTTTATTATTGATGAATCAGGGTTGGGAGAAGAGATTGAAGCAGAAGATCGAATTCAGAGACCGGACTTGTCCAGTGATTACGAAGAACCGCAGAATGAGATGGAAGAGCAGGTCGCAGCATTGTGGATTGCATTTTTCGGAATTCGGGAGATCGGAGTAAACGATAATTTTTTCGAACTGGGTGGTGATTCGTTAAAAGGTATGATTTTACTCAAGAGAATGAAGGGCGTCATCAATGTCGAACTCCGTATTAAAGACCTGTTCGCTAACCCAACAATTCGAGGTATTGTGAATGAAGTAAATGATGTCAGAATACTTCTGGAGACGAAGGAACGAAGTTCTACAATAACGATTTAAAAAGAAAAACAGTTATGAGATTTTTATCCAGTGGAATAACATTTCTTTTCCTGTTGATCGGTACAGGTTGCTTCGGGCAGTCTGAATCGCTCCCTACGGAATTGAAAAACAGAATTCGTCAGGGAATGGAGGACGGAGATATTCCCGGAATTGCCGTAGCGGTGATTGAGGAAGGGAAAGATCCGATAGTTCTCACGCTTGGGAAAAGATCAGTGGAATCGAACGAGAAGATCACCTCCACCACCAGGTTTGAAATAGGGTCCTGTAGTAAATCATTTACTGCTCTGGCTTTGCTTAAACTTGAAAAGGAAGGAAAAGTTGATCTGGATGATCCGGTTTCGAAATACGTTCCATGGTTCAAAGCACGCTATAATGGAAAACCACAAGCAATTACATTGAACCAGCTGTTACATCACACCAGTGGGATTCCCTTTAAAACACTATCAAAGATACAGCCGCTGCAGGGAGAAGATGCTTTGGATAAAACAGTCCGAACACTTCGAAATATTGAATTAAGCTCCTTCCCGGGAAGTGACTACGAGTATGCTACGATCAATTACGATGTAATCGGTCTGATCATTGAGAAGGTGAGTAATTTGTCCTATGAGGAATTCATGCGCACCGAAGTCTTCCATATCCTGGGACTTGGCAACACCACTGTGGGGTGGGAAAACGTCGAAAAAAACCGTGCTACCGGGCATAAAATAGGGTTCTTTTCACCGCGCGTTTATGATGCACCGTACTACACAGGAAATGCTCCTGCCGGGTATATAGTTTCCACTATTCAGGACATGAGCAAGTGGTTGGAGGTACAAATGGGAACGGCTGACAATGATTTGAGTACACTTGTCAGTCAATCACACCTCCCTGATCTTTCCGTTCTACCTCTGGAAAATTATTCCTATGCAATGGGTTGGAAAGTCAACCCTTATTTTGAACACAGAATTTTTCATGAAGGAAACAATCCGAATTTCTCGTCCTATGTAATTTTTAGCAAGGATAAAAAACTGGCAGTCGTTGTTCTTGCGAATTCAAATAGTTTGAGCACAAATGTGATCGGAGAGATGGTGTTTAAGCACTATTTGAATTATGATACTTCGGACGTAAACTACGAGGGAGATTCGGTGGATACGATCGCCAGTATTATGACAATTGTGTTTGGGGCATTTGCCTTATTCATTCTGGTACTCATTGTGTGGAAACTGGCGAGAAGAGACAAAACATTTCAGGTTCGACGTCGTGATCTTGGAAAGTTCTTCACCTGGATTTTGGTGGGGACACCTTATTTTTTCGGAATTTACCTTTTGCCGGAAGCCTTGCTCGGACTCACCTGGGATTCAGTGCTTGTGTGGGGAAGTATAAGTTTGAAATACATGTTCATCACGTTGGGTGCGGCTATCGGGTTGACGTACCTGTATTACTTGCTCACGCTACTTTTCCCCACGAATAACCGATACAGAAATTCATTGCCACTAATCCTCATGCTGAGTATTTTGGCAGGCCTTGCCAATACTGTTGTTTTGTTCATCATAACTTCGTCCTTTTACAGTCAGGTATCGCTGGGTTATTTGTTGTATTATTTCGGACTGGCATACGGGCTCTATGTTATCGGATCCAAAGTATCTCAAACCCGTATGATCAAACTTACGAATGAACTCACCTTTGACATCAGAGTTTACCTCTTCAATAAGATAACCCGAACACAATACCAGCAGTTCGAACGTTTATCTGACGGTCGAATTCTTTCCATATTGAATGGAGATACAGCAGTAATAGCCAATTCGGCGAATGTCGTGATAATGTTCATCACACAGTTTATTACCATTCTGTCGGCGTTCATCTATATGACCACCATTTCTGCCATTTCAACATTGGTAGTGCTTGCGGTGGTTGTATTACTCGTTTGGTACTATTACCTCACATCAAAAAAGGCTCGCGTTAACCTTGAGAAGTCACGTACGATCACCAATACCTACATGAGCTTGCTAAACAATCTCATTTACGGTTTCAAAGAACTAAGCATTAATCGAAAGAAAAGAAAGGAGTTCAAATCAGAACTCGTTCACGCCAGTACAGAGTTCAAATCTGCCAGTATTAAATCATCATTGGAGTTTCTGAATACAGCTATTTTGGGAAATTCATTTATAATGATCGTACTGGGTATTTTGAGTATTGTTGTTCCGCGTCTTTCACTTGATATTAATGTGATGAGCCTCATCAGTTTCGTGATGATTCTGTTGTATATCATTGGTCCGATCAACATTGTTTTGTCCACCATCCAGGCAATCACTTCTGTCCGTGTTTCATGGGACCGCATTCGAAATGTAATCCGTGAGGTATCCGACGACAAAGAGGAGAAGTCGACCTTTTGGGAAATGGTGGCAGAACTTGAAAAGCAAGAGCACGACCTTGATGAACCGAAGGCTGTGGTTCCGAAAGTGGATAAAATTGAGATCAAAAACCTTTGCTATACCTATACTAAGCACTCAAAAGACAACAAGGAGATTATTGAAACCTTCGAGTTTGGACCGATTAATTTAACTGTAGAAGCTGGAGAAACGATGTTTATCATCGGAGGAAATGGAAGTGGTAAGTCAACGTTTGTCAAACTTCTGACGGGTCTTTACACACCGGTGAGTGGCGAAATTATCGTGAATGGACAGTCTTATAGCGGACATGAACTGGGCGAGTTCTTTTCTGTCGTGTTTAGCGGTGAACACCTGTTTAAGAGAATTTATGGTGTCGACCTCCATGATAGAAAGGACCAGGTTGATGCACTTATTTCCAAATTGCAATTGGTCGACAAGGTTGGAATCGATCAAAATAGCTTTACGACAATTGATCTTTCAGGAGGTCAAAAGAAACGTCTTGCTCTGTTAAAGTGCTATCTGGAGGACCGACAAGTTTACGTTTTCGATGAATTTGCTGCAGATCAGGATCCTGAGTTCCGTTCCTACTTCTATCAGACATTGCTCCCGGATTTGAAGCAAAACGGCAGCATCATTATCGCAATCACGCACGATGACCATTACTTCCATATGGCTGATAAGATCGTGAAATTCAATTACGGACAGCTGGAATCCCTGAGTCAACAGCAAGAAACGAATATGTTCAACTAGCGATGCGCATTTGTATGATGAACATATCGGAAAAACTGGATGCTGAAAATCGTGCCTTTCTTGAGCGGTTTGTAACCATGGAGAAGGCAGCAAGAATTCAAAAATTCTGGCATTGGGAAGACCAGCAACGATCCCTTTTCGGCGATTTGCTGATTCGAAAAATGCTCGTTGAGCATACAGGTCGTGCGAATGACGAATTACGCTTTGAAACGACAGATTTTGGGAAACCCTATCTAAAAGGAGAAGCAGAGCTTTACTTCAATATTTCCCACGCCGGTGATTGGGTTGCTTGTGTAATTCATACGGAAAGCATTGGCATCGATGTAGAGGCTGTTCAGGACATCGACCTTTCCATTTCCGAGATGTATTTCAGCCGGGAAGAAAACAACGAAATCGTCCGGGCTGAAGACCGTATTGACCGGTTTTTTGATTACTGGACGCTGAAAGAGAGTTTTATCAAATACATTGGGAAGGGACTATCTCAACCATTGAATTCGTTCACAATCCACATTGGACAGGAAAAAATTACAGTGGACTCAACGGTTGGATTGGCATCCGATTGCACCTTAAAGCAATACAATTTAGTGCACCCCTATAAAATGGCTGTTTGTACAAAAGTCACGCACTTTCCAGAGAACTATGAAGTATGCACTATGGAAGACATTATCCACTGGTGCGCAAATGAATCAATTACAATACCTAGAACAACTTAAACGCTGAAAAATGATAAACAATTTAATTCATTCAATCCTTGTATGTCCGGAAGTTGACAGAGAGTACCCTATTATTTCTCACGGTGAGGGAATTTATATTTATGATACCGATGGGAAGAAATACATTGATGGAACGAGTGGGTCAGCTGCTGTTGCCAATTTGGGTCATTCAATTGATGGAATTTCCCAAATTGTCAAGGAACAAATGGATCGGGTGGCGATCATTCCAACGCATACCTTTCGAACGGCAGAACTGGAATCATATCTGGACAAACTCATACGATTTGCTCCGGAGGGCTTCACACGCGCCTGGACAGTTTTGAGTGGAACAGAAGCCGTAGAACAATCTTTGAAGCTGGCGCTTCAGTATCACCAATTGAACAACAACCCGGAACGCTACAAAATAATTTCCCGGTGGGGGAGCTATCATGGTAATTCGGTTTTTACATTGGACGTGGGAGGCATGGCCATCCGCAGAGGAGCTTATGAACAATGGTTGAATAATTTTCCGCACACTTCTCCTGCATATAATTACAGGAGACCTGAGGGAGTTACAGAAGAAGACTACGGTTTGCAATGTGCTCAGGAATTCGAAAAGTGTATTATTGAAAATGATCCCGAAACAATTGCCGCGTTTATTGTAGAGCCAGTTGTTGGTGCGGCCTTGGGTGCGGTACCTCCTCCAAATGGTTATATGAAGGAAGTAAGGCGTATATGCGATAAATACGGAGTACTGTTTATCGCGGATGAGGTTCTTACGGGATTCGGAAGAATCGGAGCCAACTTCGGAATCGAAAGGTTTGAAGTAACACCGGACATCATTGCTACCGGAAAGGGAATTAGTGCCGGATTCACCCCGCTTTCGGCCATTATTGCACACGAAAAAGTTGCCAGGGTTTTTGAAAAGTACAAGGCCGCATTCTTAGGTGGACACACATTTGCGTGCAACCCGGTTAGCGCTCAGGTAGGGAGTTTTGTAATTGATTACATAGAAGAAAATGGAATCGTTGAAAACGCAAAGGTGATGGGAGAGTACTTTTTGAGTGAATTAAAGAAACTGGAGAAATACCCAATAGTGGGAGATACGAGAGGAATGGGGCTTTTATTGGGGATAGAGTTTGTTATGTGTAAAGAGACAAAAAAGCCGTTTCCAAAAGAATTGAACTTAAACAAACTTGTAGTGAACGGAGCATTTGAGCGAGGTGTTGTCATTTATCCAGGGAAAGGATCTGTGGATGGCGTAAACGGTGATCACGTTCTTATTTCTCCTCCTTTAATTATCAATAAGGAAGAAATTAACATTATGATCCGTGTTCTGGAAGCCACAATCATCGAAGTAAGTGAGGCAGTAAAAAGTTATAGCACAGTTAGAGTATTGTAGTCGGGTAAAAGTTCCGTGGATGGAGTTTCTATTTAATTCTGCGTGCAGCACGTTATACCAAAATTCTGTACAAACGTGTTTGTTTTACCGAAAAAAACAGAAAGTGAAGTGGTTACAGGTGTTCGTGCTTCCGGTTAAGTTACACTCGAAGTAAATCCAATGCTGGTTACTGGTAACAATGTGAACGTGTTGTACGATCTTCAATGTAATGTTATCAGCTCATTGACTTTGAAATACCGGTGATGGTGACCACCTGATTCCGGTTTAATTGACCACCTAAAAGAACGATTTATTCCGGCTATTGGAGCCTTTATGGGTGATCCCAGTTCGCGAACCGTTTTGTTTTCGATTCTTAATTCTGTAAACGATTAATAGTCAATGATATATGAAATAAAAAAAGCGTGATAAAATGAATTTATCACGCTTTGACCTGTTAAGGGAGGGAGACGGGTCTCGAACCCGCGACCTTCGGTACCACAAACCGACGCTCTAACCAACTGAGCTACAACCTCCGTTTCGAGTGGCAAAATTAAAGAATAATTCGAATTTACAAGGGCTTTCAACGCTTTTTTTCTTAAATCTTCGGCATTTCTCTGAACAAGAAACAGTTAAATTGCTATTCACCCGTTATCACCCGACGTTTTATCCTATGGAAACAGGGAAGCGTTTCGATTCGCTCTCCACGTCCGCCTTCTGTTTCTTTTGTGCCTTTTGTGGTTCCAATAACTTCCTACAGCGAAACCCGCAGCTGAACAGTAATGTCTGATTTCGACGATCCGTTGATCTCTTCGCCGCCCGAGCTCAGGCTGCTGCGGTTGCTGTAAAGAAAGGTGCCGTATTTGATCCACAGGTCGCAGACTTTCAGAAAGCTGTAGCGGACCATCACGTACGCGCGGCTTCCCTGGTAATAATAGGCGGGAACGGAAAACACATACAACGCGTTGCTCTCGTATGTATACAGTCGCGTGTCGTAGCTGTCCGTATCGAACAGGGCATAGCGCAGCGCCAGGTCCACCGGGAAGTTTTTCGGGCGGAAAACCAGGTCCTGTGTCAGGATCCAGCCATCTTCCGGATTGTTGCTTTTGCGATCGATCGTCATATATTCCAGCCGACTTTTGAGCGTGATCGATTCGCTGGCCTTGTAGCTGAGATTCAGTCGGTAATTGCGCTGAATAACGTCTTCGATCTCGGTGATCGTACCGTCGCTGTCCCGGCTGTTCTTCTGCCGCACCTGCTGACGAAAGCGCGCGTAGAGTTCCAGCTGCTTGTTCGGTTTGTAATTGGGCTGGAACAGGAATTCATAGCCTTTCGACGGCGCATCGACCTGGTACTTCATCCACGGGAAACGGAAAATATCGGCGTACGTATTCAGCGACCACGCGCCCGAAAAGCGCACCTTCCATCCGGCGAATAATCCGCGTTCGTTCTGCGTATTGCTGCCTTCGGAAAAAGCGTTGTTGTAGAACGTATAATAATCCTTGCTGTAATCGCGGTAAATAAGCGAAAAGGAAACCCGCGGATCGAGTACGGCCATCACGCCATGCAGCTGCGCAAAAGCATTCGAATGCGAGCTGTAGGAAACTTCACCGAAGAAATTCAGGTTCCTGTATACCCAGCTGTAATCGCTGCTCAGGCTTCCGGTCTGTTTGCCGCGGAAAGCGTAGATGTTATAAGGCACGGAATCTTTCTGCAACGGTGAGCTGTAGGATTGATCGATGTAAGCGATGCCCGCATTGAACCGCGGAACGGAATACTGGAGATAACCGCCGAATACCTGCTCGCTCAGCTGGTTCTTCTTAGCAATTTCACGGGCCGTTCTGTGCAGTCCCGAAAGGTCGATGGTGGTCACGAATTCCAGGTCGTCGCTGAGGGAATCGGGAATGCCGGAACCGTCGATCTGTTTCCTGGAATAAAAGCTCAGCAGTGAGAAATTCCTGTAGGCCGTTACCACAGCCGCTCCGCGGAAAAAGCGGTTTTCGTCCACGGAAGTATAAGGACGCAGCATGTTCGCCGTTTTTTTCGAAGCGAAAATATCGGCTGTTTTCCCGAAGGCGTAGCCCGACCAGACATTCAGGCCCTGGCCCAGCTGCACGAGGAAATCGCCGACGGCAACCGAACGAATATATTTTCCGCCTTTGAAGAATGCATGCGCGGAATAGAAGTCGAAGCCGTTTGGCTGACTTCCCCTGAAAAACTGTTCGCCGGGATCTTTTTCTGCGGTGATGCCAACGCTGATGTTGGTGCGATACGTATACCGGAAGCGCGAATAGTAGCGGTCGGGATTTCCGTAATAATAGCTGCCGGAAGTCGCTTTTACGGAATCCGGGACGTCCGTGTAGCCTGTCTTCTGTTCTGCGATCCGCTGGTAGCGAAGGAACAATTCAAAATTCCCCTGTTCCATGGCTTCGCGGAAAGAAATGTGAAGCTGGTCCAGCCTGTCGTCTACTTTTATGAACGGCAGTACAAGCTGAATGGTCGGCATATCCCAGTAAGTAAGCGATTGCAGCTCGTAAATGCTGATGAATTTCCCGAATTGCCGGACATGGAGCAGCACGTCGGTGATCTGCACTTCCGTCAGCAACCCGAGTGAGCGCAGGTCTTCCGCAGTAGCGCCATTCAGGTTGATGGGGTGCTCGAAATAGTAGTTCAGCTGGTCGAACAGGTTGGTAAGATCGATCTCTTCGCTTTCTGACTGCTCGGAAATGAACTCGATGCGCTGCTGGATGATCTCGCTCCGTTCCTGCGCATGTGTGCCGGAATAAACCAGCAAGCCGATGATGAAAAGACTAATTCGCCGCATTTCGCTGGAGCTGGTAAGTAAGTCCGAAGTGGGGAGTCCAGCCTAAAACGGGGTGGTAGCTCGTTCCCGCGTCGATGAAAAAACCGTTGTTTCGGTAGCCGGCCCCGAACGAAAATTCGGCTGGACCGGAATGTGCGCCGAATCGCAGCACGAAGTGTTCGCCCGGCAGGTATTCCACAGCTCCCTTGAAGGAAAAAGGATGAATGACTTGTTTTTCGACCTCAAAAAGAACATTCACTTTGCCGGAAGGCGCATAAAGTGTTCCGATCCGGAGCACGGATGTAAAACGGTCGTCGAGTGAAGCGATGCGCTGCCGCCCGACATTCATCACACTGGCACCAAGCTTCCACTTTTCGGTGAGCTCTGCCAGTATGCCCGCTTCGAAGGTCGCACTGGAGGAAGAACCGTAATTATTGCCGAGGCGCAGGCGCTGTAAATTGACCTGCACACCGGCGGAGATCTTTTCTCCGAGTGCCATGCTGTAGCCCAGTCCCGTTCGCGTAGTTCTGTACTGTTCGTAGCCGTATAGCTGCGCGCCGGCTGAAATTAAGCCCTTCTTTAAAGGAACGGCTACGGCAAGTGCCTGGGTTTGTAATTCCCGGGTAAGAAATCGTGTTTCGTAATAAGCGCCTGCACTAAAGGTTTTCAGATTGGCCAGCGCACCCGGATTGTGGTGAAAAGCCCATACGTCGTCGAGGCAAACGGAAGTGCCGCCAAGTGCAGAGGAGCGTGATCCCACAGGTTTCCATCCCTGGGAATAGCCGGGAAGTCCGGCGGTGAGTGTGAGTAGCAGTATCAGTTTGTTCATAGTGTTCGGTGTTCGCGTCAGTCGAAAAGCCGCTTGAAACCCTTTATGTTCCTGTCCCGGTAATCTTCATCCCGCAGAAAGAACCAGTTGTCGCCGCCATCGTCAGACAATGCGAATATAACATAATCATGATTTATTTCAATGGACTCGCTGTAATATTCGACGGTGTATTTTCGCTGCAGCAATTTCCCTTTCTCCTTCATTCCCCGATAGGTAGGATTGCCTAAATAGGTTTTGTTGTAGGTGCTATCGTCCTTGAAATGTTCGATGAACAAGGTGTCTCCCTGCGCCCTGTAGTATTTCACAACCGCAGGATGCGTAAGGCCGATCACTTCCAGCAGGCGTCCGTCGTTGTGAGCGCTGATGTATTTGATCAGGTGCTCGTTCAGGTGCTCTTCCTGCCTGGCCGAAAGCGTGCAGGACTGTACAAGGATGAAAAATAAACCGCTGAATAAAAATAAAAACCGTATTAACATGCGTTGAGTATGTGGAAGATGAATCGAAAATAGTGTTATTTTTGAGAAAAACTGATACGATGAACTATTACTACTCAACAATTCTGATTGTTGCCTGTGCGCTCCTGAATTCTGTTTCCTGGTCACAGCAGACCAACGAGACCATGACGATCGGAACGACAAGCCGAAATTACATCAAATACCTTCCCACCGGGCTGGATATCCAGAACGAAGAAGTGTCACTCGTTGTCGTGCTGCACGGCCTGGGCGATGTGAACACGACGATGGCTGCCGGAGGATTTAACAACATCGCGGATACCGCCCGTATTATTGTATTGTACCCGCAGGGCGCGCAAAACATGTTCGGGCAGAATTCCTGGAACAACGGAACGCTTCTGAGCAGCACGGTAGACGATATCGGCTTCATGAACGCATTGGTAACGTCGATGATCACGACCTACAACGTTGACCCGACACGTGTTTATTTCACCGGCTTTTCCATGGGATCCATCATGTCGTATCACGTTGCCTGCGCGATGAACGACCGCGTTGCCGCTATCGGCTGCATGGCCGGAACAATGGCTACTTCGGATATCGAAAGCTGTGTTCCCGCTTATGCTACGCCGGTGATCCACCTCCACGGAACGGCCGACGGAACGGTTCCCTACAATGCGAATGCGCTGCCGTCGCTGAGTTTGGTTCCCGAAACAATGAATTTCTGGAAAAATGTACACTCCTGCGATGCAGCAGCAGATTCGCTCAGGATCACCGATTCTGCAAACGACAATATCACGGTAGACCGTTTCCGCTACGATGCCTGCGATCCTGCAGGTTCGCTCGAGTTGTGGAGACTCAATGGGGCAGATCACGTTTACCTGTCCAAACCGATGAACGACATCACGGAAATGATCGAAGTATGGCTGTTCATGCGCAGATGGTCGCATGCTGCTCCGGCAATGGTCGGACTGACTGAAAAAGGCGAGCATTACCTGTCTGTTGCTCCGAATCCTTCGGAAGGATTGTTCACGATCGAAAGCTCCGGAAATGAACTCTATACGATCACAACCATGAACGGCGCAACGGTGCTTTCAGGCGAATTGCAACCAGGAAAGAACGCTTTGGACCTCGCGGGCCAGGCAAACGGATTGTACCTGCTGAATGTCGGAACAACCGTTTACAAGCTGGTGAAAAACTGATAAAAAGTACTTAATAAGTAAAAAGCCCGGACGATACTGTCTGGGCTTTTTTGCCTCCTCCCTTGAGAAGAATACGCGATAGCGGATGATAAAGCAAACGTTAGTGCAGCTATGAGGAGGGTGGCAACCGAAATTTATGATCTCATGCGATACCACCTCCCTCAGTCCCCCTCAAGGAGGGAAGCGAATCTTCGTCTTAAATCCTGAGGGCTAATCCCGAAACACATTTCCAATCTCTTCCTCCGTCATATCCGTAAAGCTGAACGAACGGTTGAGCATATCCTGTATTCTCAGCATTTCGGGATATTGTACGGCCGTCACCTCGTGTGTAATGCGCTGACCATTCAGTAAATAAACTTCCGTGAAATGCTTTTCACCGGTGATCCTGTAAAAGCGCTGAAAGCCGGCCATTTTTCGGTATTGCGGAAAATCCATGCTGTAGTATTGAAATGAAAAGAAATGAAAAAGCCCCGACATTATGCCGGGGCTTTGTAAAATGGTATGGCTATTAGTTCACTGTGAACTGAATGCGTCTGTTTTTAGCTCTGTTCAGATCGTCTAAGTCTGTGTTATCCTGTGAGCTGGTTTCGCTGCCCGAAGTCGTGTACTTTTCAGTGCTTCCTTTTGCATTTGTTTTAATGCGCCAGTCTTCGATGCCTTTTTTCACGAGGTACGCTTTAGCAGCTGCCAGTCGTTTTTTGTCCATATCGACATAGTACGGTTTTTTCACGGCGTATTCGTCTTCTGCAGCATCTGTGTGACCGTTCATGGTCACAGTCAGTGCTGTGTTGGCTTTCAGCTCGGCAGCGATCAGGTCAAGCGCAGCAGTTGCTTCCGGTGTTAAAGCGTCTTTACCGAATGCGAAGAACAATGCCTGTGCTTCGATACGGTCTTTCGGCGTCATTTTTTTATCGTCTGTTTTCACCGTGCGCTGGTAGATGGTAGAAGAGACAGCGTTCGGATCTACTTCAACACCGCAATCGCATACATCTTTCTCGCCGAGCATTTTCACGGAAATATCGTCTACATAATAGTAAGCGGCAATGATCTGCGTTCCTTTCCAGTCGTCGCCTTTTTTATTGCGCTCGTTTTTTGTGTTCTCATCCGACGTGAAGTTACCGATGGTGATGTATTTCTCACCGCCTTCAGCTACGTAAGTGGCGCAGATAAGCTCCCAGCCGTACATGGCGTTGAAGATCTTGTTGTCGGTATGCTGCACCTGCGTTTCGTCGATGATCGCAGACTTTTCAGCTGTGCTGTATTCTTTTTTGTTGATGTTCATCCCGATCTGGTTCACGGCATATTTCGATCCGTCGGCCAGTGAAACATAAAACTGCACGCAATATTTCACATCTTTTTTCAAAGGCGTTTTCAATTTTGCGAGCACATATGTACGCGGAACTTTATTTCCATAGGAATAAGCGAGGAATCCGGCGTAGTTTTCACCTTCTTTCGGCGCTTCGTTGCCATAAACATTTGCAGGTGCGCCAATTGCCGGCTCTTTGGAATCGGAAAGGAAAACGTCTGCACGTGCGCCTGTCGGTGATTTCCATCCTGTGGCAAGATCGATCTGACCTGGTTTCTTGATTTTCCCCGTCGTGGACTCAAATCCTCCGTTGTCGACCAGGTTTTCGTTGTTTTGCGCTGAAGCCATAGCAGGAAGGCTTAACAATGCAACAAAGAATACTCCTTGCTTTAGTTTCATACTAGTTGATTTCATAGCTTTTTACAGTTTTAATAAACGTTTTTACTTTCTCTGGATCGATGTCCGGATAAACGCCGTGGCCTAAATTAACAATATGCCGTTTATTTTTACCGAACGAATGTAGCATTTTTATTGTTTCCGACTCCACTGTTGCATGCGATCCATACAATGCACACGGGTCTAAGTTACCTTGCAATGTACGATCATCGCCAATTTTAGCTCTCATTTCGGCAATGTCCATGTTCCAGTCCAAACCAACTGTGTTGCAGTCCAATGCAGCAATGGCGGGAATGGAAGTGATGGCGCCTTTTGAGAAAAGTGTCACGGGAACGTCGTTAATGGCTTCGGCGATCTGCTTCAGGTAAGGAGTGGAGAACGCCGCATATTGCTCTGTTCCCAAAATTCCCGCCCATGAATCGAATACCTGTATCATACTTGCTCCTGCTTTCACCTGTGCTTTCAAATAGCGAATTGTTACATCCGTGATGCCCTGAAGCAATTGGTGTGCCAAGGACGGATTAGTCCATAAAAGCTTGCGTGCCTCGCTGAATGTTTTCGATCCGTGGCCTTCGACCATGTAGCAGAGGATCGTCCATGGAGCGCCGGCAAAGCCGATCACCGGAACGCGTCCGTTGAGCTCTTTAACGGTTAATTTAATTGCTTCCATTACATAGCCGAGCCGGTCTTCCACGTCGAAATCCGTTTCTACGCGTTTGGCATCGGCTTCGGATCTGATCGTATGATTGAACCACGGGCCTTTTGCTTCGAGCATTTCGTAAGGAACGTTCATGGCTTCGGGCACAACGAGTATGTCCGAAAAAATGATCGCTGCGTCCACGCCGAGAATGTCCACGGGCTGAATGGTAACTTCTGCAGCGAATTCAGGCGTTTCCACCAGTTCTTTAAAGCCGGAAAGCTTGCTGCGGACAGCGCGGTATTCGGGTAAAATGCGGCCTGCCTGGCGCATGAGCCAAACGGGGTAGCGTTCAATATCTTCTCCCCGCGCAGCGCGCAGGATGAGGTCGTTCTGTAAATTCATTGGAACAAATGTACTATTTAAACCCAATTGATGGGCGTTTCACCTTGTTGCTGGAGTATACTGTTGATGTGCGAAAAAGGTTTGCTTCCGAAGAAACCCCTGTGCGCGGAAAGCGGAGAAGGATGCGGCGCTTTCAGGATAATGTGCTTTCCTGCGTGAACGATGGCGCCTTTACTTTGCGCGGGCGCTCCCCATAACACGAAGATGATTCCGGATTTCTCGCGGTTGATCACATCGATCACGGCATCGGTGAATTGTTCCCAGCCTTTTTTCGCATGGCTCAGCGGAGCTCCTTCCCGAACGGTGAGAATACTGTTGAGCATCAGCACGCCCTGTTCTGCCCAGAAATTCAGGTCGCCATTGGCGGGCGCTTTTACGCCGAGATCTTCTTCGAGCTCTTTGAAGATATTCTGAAGGCTTTTCGGCAACGGGCGAACGTGCGCATCGCAGCTGAAGCATAAACCATGCGCATGGCCGCGTGTCGGGTACGGGTCCTGCCCGAGGATCACGACTTTGAGCTTGTCGAACGGGCAGGCATCAAACGCGCGGAAGATCTGGCTGCCTTTCGGGAACACCGCATTCGGATGCTTTTGGTATTCGTCCTTCACAAATGCAATGAGGGAGCTGAAATACTCTTTCTCAAACTCGGTATGCAGCTGCTTTTTCCAGCTTTCTTCTATTTTGATATTCATAAAGCCAAAAATAAGGAATGAGCGCTGAATAATCAGCCATTCGTTTCATGGAAAATAACAGCGGATTTCAGCAGGGCGATGATTGTTTTCATCCGTCAGCTGATAAGGAAGAGCCTGCACGTTTTAAATAGGCATTGTTCTACTATTGGGCTGATGGAGATATCCATCGGCATACTGGCTGAGATTATTTTCTTTGGACTACAAATCCCTTTGCATCCTCTAAACACACAGTACTTCCCCGGTCCTTTGCGAGTCTTTGCGTTAAATCGGTCCGGTTTAGAACAATACCTTTAAAATACGACAATCCCTTCCCAAAACATCCCCGTAACAACCACCGATACGTCCCGGTAAACGCCTGAGGCCGCGCGGAAAGTTCCGGAGACACCGCGGCAATCCCGTTACACGCCGCGGACAAGAGCTGAGACCCCGCGAAACGTTCATAATACTCCGCGGAAGATCAGTCACACGTCGCGGAAACCTCCTGATACGTCCCGGCACTTCGTTTATACGCCACGGACAAACCATTACACGCCGCGCCAACCCGTTTATACTCCGCGGACGAGCAGTTACACGCCGCGGACAATTGATCAGACTGCGCGGTAAGCTCTGGTTTACCTGTGTAAAAGACCATTCAGCACACGTCCGGCCGCTGGCGTAGCCAGGCATTCGGAATTCAGCAGTCGTCCTCCGTCCCGGATTCGGATAAAACACCTATTTTTGCACCTTGTTAAAAGAATTTCCCCATGAGCAACGTTGAAGCGATCGAAAAACGCAGAACCTTTGGTATTATTTCTCACCCGGATGCCGGTAAAACGACGTTGACGGAAAAGCTGCTGCTGTTCGGTGGTGCGATCCAGTCGGCCGGAGCGGTGAAAAACAATAAGATCAAGAAAACCGCGACTTCGGATTTCATGGAGATCGAAAAACAACGTGGTATCTCGGTTGCTACATCCGTGATGGCGTTCGAATATTCCGGCAAGCAGATCAATATTCTCGATACGCCGGGCCACAAGGATTTTGCCGAAGATACCTTCCGTACACTAACGGCCGTCGACAGCGTGATCCTCGTGATCGACTGCGCGAACGGGGTAGAGGAACAAACCGAGCGCCTGATGGAGGTTTGCCGCATGCGCAAAACGCCGGTGATCATCTTCATTAACAAGATGGACCGCGAAGGAAAAGATCCGTTCGAGCTGCTCGACGAGCTCGAATCGTCTCTTTCCATTAAAGTGCGCCCGCTGGCATGGCCGATCGGGATGGGCGACCGTTTCAAAGGCGTGTACAATATTTACGACAAGAACATCAACCTGTTCGCTTCCAATAAAACAAAGATCGAAAAAGAGATCGTTTCACTGAGCGATCTGAATTCTTCCGAGCTCGACGAAATCGTGGGAGAAGCTCCTGCCAACGAATTGCGCGAAGAGCTCGAGATCATCGACGGAGTGTACGACACATTCGATCGCGATGCTTACCTGGCCGGCGATGTTGCTCCTGTTTTCTTCGGATCTGCGGTAAATAACTTCGGCGTAAAGGAATTGCTCGACACGTTCGTGCGCATTTCGCCTTCACCACGGGGAAGAGACGCCGATCTGAAGCGCATCGAGCCGTCTGACAACAAATTTTCAGGATTCGTCTTCAAGATCCACGCGAACCTCGATCCGAAACACCGCGACCGAATTGCCTTTTTGCGGATCGTTTCAGGAAAGTTCGAGCGCAATACCTTTTACAATCACGTTCGACTCGAAAAGAAATTCAAATTTGCCAATCCGACGTCCTTCATGGCGCAGGACAAAAGCGTCATCGACGAAGCCTTTCCCGGCGATGTGATCGGCTTATACGATACGGGGAATTTCAAGATCGGCGATACGCTCAACGAAGGGGAAAAATTCATGTTCAAAGGTATTCCGAGCTTTTCACCGGAATTGTTCCAGGAACTGGAAAACCTCGATCCGATGAAATCGAAACAGCTCGAGAAAGGCATTACGCAGCTCATGGATGAAGGAGTGGCACAGATGTTCGTACAGCAGCCCGGAAACCGCCGCATTATCGGAACAGTCGGCCAGCTGCAGTTTGAAGTGATTGCTTACCGCCTCGACCACGAATACGGCGCAAAATGCCGTTTCGTTCCGAGGAATTATCACAAAGCCTGCTGGATCACCACCGAAAACGAGCAGCAGTTGAGTGATTTCCTACGCGCGAAAGCCAATTACATCGCCAAAGACAAAGACGGCAATTATGTATTCCTCGCCGAAACATCGTTCCTGCTCACCATGGCAGAGAAAGATTATCCGGATATTACCTTCCACCAGACGAGCGAGTTTAAGCTGGAAACAGCGAACTAAAGATCAATGAACAGTGGACAATGCACAATGCACAATTGTCAATAAAGTCCGTAAGCAATTAATGCTGGTTCCGGGTGAGCAAATTGTGTTTGGTTGATTTTATGATGGCGATCAGCAAACGGTTGAGCTATCCGACTTTGGATCGCATGTCTGTAAATGTATCTTGTTGCAGGTAATCCGATTGATACAGTAATTCGATCCAATATTCCGTTTCATTCGCTTCTTTCAGAGAAATTGACAACTTATGAATGAAATCGGGTTTGCTCTGAGCATGTTCGGCTTCTCTGATCAATGCTCCGATAGCGGTTCCACTTCGAAGTAATTGTTTGGATAGCGTATATTCCCGTTTTTCATCAACCAGGTAACGGGAAAGTCTGACAATTGCCAATGCAAAGTCAAAGCTTTTTTCTTTTATCGGATTGTTTCTCATGTATTTAATATACATATAATTCTCAATTGAGAAATTCAATGCACACTGTTTTTTCTCAAAATCCTGCGTTGTCAATTGATAATTGTCAACTGTTAATTAGCTTTCCATTGAAGATAGCCGGGTAATTCCTCCAGATAATCAACATCCTGCTCGCCAATTCTTGCCTGAACGTGTGCTAACCCATTTGTCATCCAGAAATAGGGCGCTTTGAGCTGTTGTACGTAATTGCTGATCTGAAGAAAAGTCGTTTCGGAAAGCGGAATTCCGGGAGCTTTGCATTCGACGATGAGCAATGGCTTTCCTTCGGTGGAGAATACGATGATATCGCAGCGCCGCGATTGGCCGTTGATAGTAACCAGGTGCTCGGAATTGATCGCTCCGACAGGCACTTTCTTTTCGCTGATAAGATAATGCATCGCGTGCTGACGTACCCATTCTTCCGGCGTCAGTAGTAAGTGTTTCCGGCGAATGATGCACCACACGAAGAGCTGTTCTCCTTTACGGGAGATTTTCAGCGCTGCCTGCGGAAAATTCAACGGTTGCATCATTGTTTCGGATCGATAAAAATCGTCGGGCTGTACCTGCTGTTGAATGAGCCCGGTGCTGTGTTCGTTTTGAATGGTCCCAAAACTACTGATAATGGCCGGAAAGAGCAGAATTCCGCTGGGAATAAATTGGAGGTTTTGTTTGCTGAGATTAAATAGTGAAGCTTGTAAAGCGCTATTAGGGCAGATTCTGCTATTTTTGAAATATGGATTACAAATCGATCATCAAAGACATAAAAAACAAGCAATTCAAGCCAATTTATGCCTTGCATGGAGAAGAGCCGTTTTTTATCGATGCGATCTGTGACGCCATCATGGAGCATTGCCTCGAAGAACACGAGCGCGATTTCAATCAGTCTGTATTTTACGGCAGAGATACCGATCCGCTGGCGCTGATCAGCGAAGCGAAAGGCTTCCCGATGATGTCGGAAAGAAGGCTGGTGGTTTTGCGGGAAGCGCAGGATATGAAAGACATCTATGCCCTCGAAAGCTATTGCGCCCAGCCGAATCCATCGACGGTTTTCGTGATCTGCCACAAGTACAAAGCGCTCGACGGCAAACGCAAAATGGTGAAAGAGCTGGCAAACAATGCCGTGCTCTTCAAATCCGAAAAAGTGAAGGAATACCAGCTCAACGACTGGATCTCGAACTATGTGAAAAGCATCGGTTTTGACATTACCTCGAAAGCCACTGCGCTGCTGGGCGAATTTCTCGGAAATGACCTGAGCCGCATTGTGAACGAACTGGAAAAGCTGAGCATTATCCTTGAAAAAGGAACACGTATCAGCGATATTCACATCGAAGAGAACATCGGTATCAGCAAAGATTACAACAATTTTGAGCTGACGAATGCCATTGCGATCCGCGATACATTAAAAGTATTCCAGATCGCGCATTACTTCGAGCGAAATCCGAAAGACCATTCGATCATTGCGATCATTTCGGGCTTGTTCGGCTTTTATTCCAACCTCATGCGCATTCATTTCCTGCCGAATAAAAACCCGGATGCCGTGGCGTCAACATTGAGAGTACATCCATTTGTTGCCAAGCAGCTGATGCAATCCGCCAATATTTATTCTCCGAAAGTGCTGGCCAATAACGTAGCCGTCCTGCATGAATACGATCTGAAAGCCAAGGGAATCGGCAATTCCAGCTTTTCCGACGGCGAATTGATGCGTGAAATGCTTTTTAAACTGATGAACTGATGCGCCGTTTCTTTCTCGCCGACATACCTGATTCAGCCAGCTTTCACCTGCCGGAAGAAGAATCCAAGCACATGGTGCGCGTTTTGCGCATGCAGGAACAGGACGAGCTGCTGCTGCTCAACGGCAAAGGATTGCTGGTAACGGCGAAGATCACGGATGCACATCCCAAAAGATGTTTGGTCGAAGTGGTTTCCAAAGAACAAAAACAGGCGCCTGAGATTCAATTCCACTTGGCGATCGCTCCGACAAAAAACATGGACCGCATGGAATGGATGGTCGAAAAGATCGTTGAAATAGGAGCAGCGCGACTGAGCTTTCTGCAGGGCGATCATTCCGAAAGAGTACAGATGAAACCGGAAAGGCTCGAACGCGTGGCGATCTCCGCAATGAAACAGGCACAGCACGATTTTCTGTTAGTGATCGATCCCATCGTTTCGGTGGATGAATTTATAAAAGCTTTCCCCGATGGCGGAATCGCCCATTGTATGGATACGCCGAAGCTTTCCGTTTCCGAAGCCAACGTTCCCGGCCCGCTGCTGATCGGCCCCGAAGGCGATTTCAGTCCGAGGGAAATTGCGCTTGCATTGCAGGCAGGCTATAAAGCCGTACATTTAGGGAAGTCAAGACTGCGCACGGAAACCGCAGGACTGGTCGCAACAACCTTGTCAATAGCTCATAGAGAAGCATGAAAAAGATCCTTTTAACCGTTAGTTTTGTGGTAAGCGTACTTGCCGTTTCGGCGCAGGGAACGTACCAGATCGCGGTATTGAAATACAACGGCGGCGGGGATTATTACGCCAATCCGACAGCGCTTCCAAACCTTGCGCAGTTCTGCAACGCCAATCTCGGAACGTCGATCTCGAAAGAAGTTCCGTATGTGGAAGTCGGAAGCCCGGAATTATTCGCTTACCCGATGGTGCACATGACCGGCCACGGAAATGTTGTTTTTTCACTTGCCGAAGCTGAAAATCTTCGTACGTACCTCATGGGCGGCGGATTCCTGCACATCGACGATAATTACGGAATGGACCAGTTCATTCGCACGGAGATCAAAAAAGTGTTCCCGAACAACGAGCTGGTGGAATTGCCCTTCAATCACCCGGTCTTTCACCAGAAATACGATTTCAACGGTTTGCCGAAGATCCATGAGCACGACGGAAAACGCCCGCAGGCTTTTGGTGTGATCGTCGACGGCCGGCTAGTGTGCATTTACACCTACGAAACCGACCTGAGCGATGGCTGGGAAGACAAAGAAGTGCATAGCGATTCGGAAGAAAAGCGCAAGCAAGCGCTGCAAATGGGCGCTAATATCCTGATGTACGCGTTCTTCGGCGGAGATTAGAAACGCCCTTTCCCAGAAACTTTATTTCTTCACAATCCTGAACTCCGTACGGCGATTCGCCTGGTGCTGTTCTTCGGAACATCCGGAAACTTTGGAGCCTTCGCAGCCGCAGTCGTTGATAAGCTTCGATTCTCCGTAACCTTTGCTGACAACACGTGCCGGATTAAAGATCCTGCTTCGCACATATTCCGCAGAAGATTTTGCACGTCGGTCCGAAAGCCATTTATTGTATTCAACGGATTCGCGGCAGTCGGTGTGTGAGCTCAGCTCGATTTCCATTGCTGGATTGGCATTCAGCACTTCGACCACTTTATCGAGCTCGATCTTGGCATCCTCGCGGATGTAAGAGCTGTTCAGATCGAAATAAATGATGTTCAGCGCAAGCATTTTACCAAGATCTTTTCCGACCTCAAACCGTTCGATCTCGAACGCAACGATCACCGTATCGCGGTCGTCGAGGATCTGTTTTACATCCATGAGCCGGGCGATGTAATCTTCCTTGTTGATGCGGAACCGGAACGTGACTTCGTCGCCGAATTTATTGTTTTTGAGCACGTCGGAAAAGAATGCTCCCGACGCAGAGGTGCGGAATGTTTCGATTACCTGCGTTCCTTTTTCGTTGAGCATTTCCACCAGCGCATTTTCGATCGGCGCACTGCTTTCTTTGTCAGTCACGCTTCCCGCAAGGGCGTAAACATGCTCGGAAGGTTCTTTCTTTTTCTCCTCGAAAGCCTGTGTTCCGCGCCATGCGTAAATGCGGTCGGTAAAATCTTCCCTGTTGGAAGAGAAATAACCGGACTGCAGTGTGCTGTCGGCGATCAGCGCAAAGTCATCTGCCGATGAATTGATCGGGTAACCTAAGTTCGACGGCAGCCATTCGGAATGGTTGAGGCGCACTTTGAACAAATCCAGTCCTCCGAGCCCGAAATGGCCGCTGGAAGCGAAATAAAGTACGTTCTCCGCGTTTACGTAGGGAAACAATTCGTCGAGCGGCGTATTGATCGCCTTGCCCATGTTCACCGGCTCCTGCCAGACGCCGGTTTTACGCTCGGAATAATACAAATCGGTGCCTCCGTTTCCGCCCGGCATATCCGAAGCGAAATAGAGGCGTTGTCCGTCCGGCGAAAAGCAGGCGTGGCCTACGTTGTAAGCTTCGTTGTTGAACGGGAACGGAATCGGATCCGTCCAGGTTCCGTCCAGCTGTTTTTGCGAAAGGTACAGCGCGAGGTAAATCACTTCTTTTCCTTTGCGCTTACCGACAATGTTGCGGGTAAGTGCCATTTCAGTTTCCGTAGTATCGAATGCAACAGGGCCGTCGTGCGCACGGGTAAAGAACGGATCGTTCAGGGCTTTCGGCTTGCTCCAGCCTTCGGTTTCCTGTTCGGCAAACAGAATATTGATGAAATAAGCATTGTCCCAGCCGTATTTGGAAACGAGGAATCCTTTTTTAACCGCTTTCGACGCGAATACCAATCCGTTCTGGTAGAAAAACGGTGAGAAATCGCCCTTTCCGGAATTGAAAGATGCTTCTTCGACCTGGTTGGCCTGTACGCCTTCGTAGATCCGGGCAAGCTCGCCTTTGTTTTTGTCGAGTACCTGGAAGGTGAGGTTCTCCGGGTAGTTGGAAAGCGCCTGTGCAGTAAATTCATTCGCCAGCGGGTATTTCTTCAATACTCTGAGGGCGAGAATGTAGTTGAGGTAATCCTGCTCTTCGAGCAAGCCTTTCTGCGCCAGTTTTTCGTAGAAGAAAACCGACTTCTCATAATCAAAAATACGCTGATAGCTCAGGGCTGCTTTCCGGAGATTGTTCCAGTCGCCCTTGTTTTTGGTGAGCGTTTTCATCGACAGCTCGCTGTACATCGGAGCTGCTTCGAAATAGGCGCGGTCTTCGAAAAGTCCGTCAGCCATTTTCTGTTTGAACTGGGCCGAAACAGTGTGTGTCAGTACGACAGCGATGATCACTGATAAAATACGTGTCATTGTTTAAAAATAGCGTGGTGAAGTATAGATCGAGTTCTTGAATTTCACGTCGAACTGCAGTAAGATCTCGTGAGATCCTGCCTGGTAAGTCGCCAGCCCGTTCACCGGGAAATCATAGCTGTAGCCGATCTGCATGAATTCGCGGATTTTGAAAACAGCGCTCAGCCCGACAGCTTCCCTGTAACGGTACAAAGCGCCGAGCCATAGCTTGTTGTACAGCAGCAGGTTCAGGTTGGCATCAACCGTTACAGGCGCATGCGGCGTGAATTTGATCAGCGTCGTTGGCTTAAGCTTCAGAACGGAATTCAGCGTGAAGACATGTCCCGCGGAAAGGAACAAATGCCGCTGGTTCAGCGAATGAAGCAGGTTCTGCACATTGGTGGCTTTGACTTCCAGCACGCGCGGCATAGAAGCGCCGATATACGTTCGGTCGGAATAGTAATAAATGCCGGCGCCCATATTGAAGCGGTTGGAGGACATGCCCTGTGCGTAATAAGGATCTGTAGCATCGTGTACCGCCAGGCTGGAAAAGTTGGTCGACATCATATCGAATCCGGCAGAAAGGCCGAAAGCAAGGCGGGCGTTGTCCTTGTTCAGGCGAATGCCCGAGCTGATGTCGTAATAAGCAGAAGTCCGGTTCCGGGCTCCGATCTTATCATTTACCAGGTGAGCGCCCATTCCCAGCGCATTCCCGATAACGGGAGCGTGAACGCTGAACCATTGCGTGGTGGGCGCTCCGTCGAAATTCACCCACTGGAATCGTGCGAGGCCAGTAAAGCTCAGCGCATCCCTGCTTCCTGCGTACGCAGGATTGTAATACAACGGATTGTAGTTGTAAAACGATAATTGTTCATCCTGCTGGGCTGCAACCTGTAAAGACAGGAAGGCGAAAACGCCCATAAGGAAACTGCTCGGTTTGATCATGCTCATCGCTTCTTAGTATTGTACTTCAATGTATCCTTCGAAATCTTCCGTCACGCCATTGTTCAGCCTGACGACATAGAAATAAGTTCCCGACGGAACTCTTCCGGTATCGCTCGCAACCATTCGCTGGTTGACTTCTCCGTACCAGTCGTTTTTATAAGTCTTATTCGTGTAAAGCAAATTGCCCCAGCGGTTGAAGAGGAATACTTCCACGTTCGGATATTGCTCGATGCCTTCGATGATCCACGTGTCGTTAATGCCGTCGCCGTTCGGTGTCACCAGCTGCGTAATGCGGATACAATCGGCGCCGCTCAGCACGACGATCTCCGTCGAATCGGATTGTGTACAGCCGTTCGCATCGGATACCGTCAGGTAGTACCAGCCTTCGTTGACAGCTGTGACACCGGTGATCTGCACGAGCGACTGATCGGAAACAAACGCGGCCGGGCCTGTCCACTGGTAGCTCATTCCGGGGGAAGTGCTCAGCTCGATGGTTTCTCCCGGACAAAGTTCCTGGTTCAGCGAAACGATAGCAGCTTCCGGTAAGGCAAATGCTGAAATGGAGGTGGTGAACTGGTCCGTACAGCCTGCATTCGAGCTCACGGTCAGCGTTGCGGTATAGGTTCCTGCTGCTGAATAGCTGTGCGTTCCGTTGGCAGTTGTGTAAGTCGTTCCGTCGCCCATATTCCAGGAATAGGAAACGATAGTTCCGTTCACCATCGAGCTGTTATCGGTAAAGGTGAAAACAGCGTCCTGGCAAATTGCGGAAGTAATGAAAGCATCTGCCGCCGGAACTTCGTTCACGGTCACAATGTGGAAGATCTGGTCGGAACACGCTGCCCCGCCTCCGGAAACCATCATCGAGACAAGGAAATTGCCGGGCGTGAGGTACGTGTGCTGTTCTGTCGCACCCCCGCTGATAATGGTTCCGTCACCGAAATCCCAGATCCATTCCGTTGGCGTGCCGGTTGAAAGGTCTGTGAAAGTCGTTGGCGCTCCCAGGCAGATAGTGTCGTAGGAAAATTCCGCTACGGGGAACGGAGATACCACGACTTGTTGGATAAAGGTCGAATCGCAGCCGCTGGTGTTGATGACGTAAAGACTCACATTAAAAGTTCCGGGAGCCTGGTAAATGTAGGTCGGATCTTGCTGGTAGGAAGTATTCCCGTCGCCGAAATCCCATTGATAGCTGCTGATCGGCGTGCCATCCGTGGTCAGGTTATCGAAATTTGTAATGTTGAAAAGACACACTGTATCAGCTGTGAAATTGACCTGCGGAACGGTGAATACGTCGATGGTTTTTACCAGTGTATCGGCACATCCTACCGGATTTCCGGCGATCATCGTAATAGTGTAGCTTCCGCCTGCAAGATAGGTGTGCTCAGGATGCTGATCGTTCACGACCGCGCTTCCGTCTCCGAAATCCCAGGAATAAGCTACCGGCGCGCCATACGATGTGTCGGTAAAGAGCACATTATTCCCGGCACAAACGGTCGTATTGGAAAATCCTGCCGTCGGTTGGGGAAGTACGAGCACAGACTGTGAGCTCTGGTCGCTACAGCCGAAAACGTTCGTAACGGTTAAGGTGGTGGTGAAGGTCCCGTCTGTTGTATACGTGTAGGAAGCATTCTGTGAAGCGCTGCCTGTCGGTGGCGTATCGCCGAAATCCCAGCTCCAGCCAACGGCGTCGGTCGACAGATCGGTAAAGCTGTTCGGATAGCTGAAACAAACAGTGTCGAAGCTGAAATCTGAAACAGGATTCGGACGTACGATGATCTGTTTGGTGATCGTATCGGTACAGCCCACGTTTGTTGTCACGACCTGTGAAACGTTGAAGGTGTCGGCGATGGCATACGTGTAGCTTGGCGAGCTCAGTCCGTTCGTGACGTTTCCGTCGCCCCAGAAATACTGCCAGTTGGTGCCGCCGGTAGAAAGATCCCCGATCGCGGTATTCTGCCCGAGGCAAACGATGTCGAAAGAGAAATCGGCAACCGGCAGCGGATACACCTGTATGAGCTGGCGCAGCGTATCGATGCAGCCGAATGCGTTTTCGGTAATGAGCTGAATGTCGTAAAAGCCGGCAGTCGTATACGTATGTGCAGGACTTTGAACAACGCTCGTAGCGCCGGCATCGTCGAAATCCCAGTTCCAGCTCGTCGGAGCATTGGTCGTGGCATCTGCAAAATTGGTTACTCCACCCAGGCACGGCGTATTGGCGGTGAACTGCGGCTGCGTGCGCGGGAATGCGGTAACGGCTTTTGTAATGCTGTTGCTGCAGCCCGAAGCCAGGAAGCTTGTTACGAGCGTTACGTTATACGTTCCGGGATTTGCGTAAATATGATCCGGATCCTGCAGGGTGGACAAAGGACTTGCATCGCCGAAGCTCCAGCTGTACGTGTCAGGGGTTCCAAGCGAAGCGTCGGTAAAGAAAGTTGTGTCATTGGTGCAAACCGAAGCGAAGGTGAAATCGGATGTCGGGATGCCGGTGATCGTAATGGTTTGCTGGATCGTGTCGGAACAGCCTGCACCGCCAAAAGCTACGAGTGTCACGGTATAGGTGCCCGTTGCGGCATATACATGCGTAGGATTATTCAGTGTTGAAAAAGGGCTGCCGTCTCCGAAATTCCATTCCCAGCTAACGGTTACGCCGGTCGAAAGATCGGTGAACTGTGTAGTCTGTCCGAGGCAGAATGCACTCGCGCCGATCGCTGCTACAGGTACCGCATTGACGGTAACGGTGTGGACGATCACATCCTGGCAGCCGGCAACGTTTGTTACGGTGAGTGTAACGGTATAAGTTCCCGAAGCTGCATACACGTGCTGTGGGTTTTGCAGAGCGGAGGCGGGTGAGCCGTCACCGAAATTCCAGTTCCACGCAATGGGATTCCCTGTGGAATTGTCGGTGAAATCGGTTGCAAAGCCCCGGCAGACGGTGGTGTTCGTATATTGCGCGTCGGGAATAGAATCAATGTACACGTTCATCGTTACGGTGTCTTTGCAGCCAAATGCGGAGGTGGCGATCAGCTGTATCGTATAATTGTTGTCGACGGTATAATTGTGCGTAGGGGAAACGAGTGTCGACGTGAGCCCATCGCCGAAATTCCAGTTGTAGCTGGTCGCATTCAGCGACGTGTTGGTCATCGTCATCGTCTGGTTGAGGCAGATCGTATCGCTTGCAACGGTAAAATTAGCAACCGGAAGCCGCCTCGCAATGACAGTCCGTTTCAGGGAATCGATACAGCCGTTGGCGGTTGTAACTATGAGTGTAACGGTATACGTACTGTCGTTGTTCAGCGCGATGAATGTCTGGGCTGGCGGCGCATAGCCTGTAAAGGTCGTTCCGTTCCCGAAATTCCAGTTAAAGGTTTCCGTACCGCTGTTCGGCGTTGTGTTGTTAAAGCTGACATTCAGCGGCGTACATCCGTTGGCCGGGGTCACTGTAAACGCCGGAACGGGCGTCGGGAATACATCGATATAAGCCGTGTCCCGGGCAATACAGCCCAAAGCGTTCACGGTCAGTACAACCATTTTGTTGCCTGCAGTGTTATAGGTAACTGCCGGTGGAGCATAAAGGGCCGATGTTGCCGGTGCGGCTCCGGTCCCGAAATTCCAGGCGTAGCTGGTTGCTCCGACAGTTGAATTATTGGTAAAGTTAACCGTTAGCGGGCGACATCCGCTGGTGATGCCCGGTGTGAAATCTGCTACGGGAATCGGGTTCACGATAATCGTTCGCGTCCGTACATCCGGTCCGCAATAGCCGGTTGCCGTTAGCGTCACGGTGTACGTTCCGGGCGTCAGGTAAGTAATGGTGTGCGTTCCCTGCGTAACGGCGGTCGTTCCGTTGCCGAAATCCCAGTTCCAGGTAAGGCCTTCGCCCAGCGACTGATCGGTGAAGGTGATGGGCTGTCCAAGGCAGATGGTCGTAGCAGAAGCGGCAAATTCGGCGTCTGTCGGCGGATGAATGATGATCGTTTCCGAAGTGGAGCGTGTGCCGCAGTGATTGGAGACTGTGAGGTTGATAACGCGGTTAATAGGGCTGTTTCCCGGTGGAAATGTATACGTGAAAGGCCCGATGTTGGGACTGGTCGATGTAAAAGTGTTGTAGGGAAATGCTGTGCTTTGAAGGCTCCATACATAGCTCAGTCCGTTGCCAAGCGATTGATTGGTCAGCGTAACGGTGAGCGGCGAGCAGCCTTCCAGCGGATTGGCGCTGAATTCTGCAACAGGAATCGAATCGATCGTGATCGTCCGCGTTGCCGTTCGTGTTCCGCAGGCATTTCCGGCGATGAGCGTTACGGTGTAAACGCCCTGTACGGGATACGTCTGCGCGGGCGGGATCGTGGTGTTCGTATACGTATTCCCGTTCCCCATATTCCACTGGTAATTGTTTCCGGGAGAAGTGCCCGTTGTGGAATTGGTGAAAGTCACGTTCTGCGGCGCGCAGCCCAGTGTCGTTGAAGGGGTGAAGGTCGTATTCGGTACGTCCACGACCACGATCGTACCGATGGAGGTATTGGCGGTATTGCAGCTGTTGGATGAAACGAGGGAGATCGTGTAGTTACCCGCGGCGGTGTAGGAATGTGCCGGCGGAGCGGGATTGGTGGTATTGATGATCGTTCCGTCGCCGAAATTCCACACGAAATTGGAAGCATTCGTGGAATTGTTGAGCAGGGTTGTTAAGGCTAAAGGCGCACAGCCGCTGTACTGTGAAAGGTCGAGCGCGATGGAAGCCGATACGAACCGTTCGAAGATCACCGTAAGTGTTCCGGTCGAGGTACATCCGCCGGCGCTCGTGGCCGTCATCGTCACGTTGAACGTTCCGTAAGTCAGGTAGGTGTGCGTCGGGCTTTGGAGTGTGCTCGTATTGCCGTCGCCGAAGTTCCACGAATAGGAAATGGCGCCCGTGGTCGTATTGGTAAACGTTACCGTCTCGCTGGAGGAAGGATCGACCGGTGAAAGACAGTTCGTGAGGTTGCCGTCGCCATCGTCGCCGGAAATGGATACCACCGGGCGCGCAGCTACCGATACGCTGTGACTGACGGTTGAAACGCAGCCTGCGCCATTGGTCATCGTCAGCACAACGTTATAAACACCGCCCGCCGCATAGGTATGAGACGGATTGAAACTGGTCGAGGTAGTGGCATCGCCGAAGTTCCAGGAATAGGTTGTTCCGCCTGCCGAACCCGTTGAAGTATTGGTGAACGAAATGTTCGTGCCGGCGCATGCTCCGTCGGGATTGAACGTAAAAGCTGCTGTCGGAACGGGGAGAACAGTCACTTGTATCGAAGCCGACTCTGTACACGGCTCGAGCATATCGTTCGCGATCAGCGTATAGGTATACGTTCCCGGCGTTGTAACCGAAGAAGAGGATGGAGCTGTTAGGCCGGTGGTGGTGGAAAACGGCGTTCCGTTCAGTTGCCATTCGTAACTGGCAGTAAGAGCAGTTGCACCGGTGGTGGTGTTGGTGAAATTAATCGTGTGAGGGCCCGGGCCGCAGAACGTTGTCTGGGAAACGGTGAAGGCTGTGTTAAGGCCTGTGCATTGGGCGATCAGGAGTCCTGAAACAAGACTGAACGACAAGGTAGCAAATATTCGTAATAGCATAGCGCAGTAGTAGTTTAGCAGGAAGTATGTATCCGGCTATTTTTATCAATAATAACATTATTTTCTGTACGCGTGAAAAATCAGGCAACAAAATTTCCGGAAAAAAGCAGCTGTCACGGGCTTTTAGCAAGACCGGGCGACTATTTTAACAGGTCTTACCTGCACGCTTATAGCGTATTAACTATAACGCAGAAAGCAACGGAAAAACGATACTAACAGCTACGGAGAAGACCATTTTTTTCTCTTTCGCACGCTGCCGGGCCGAAGTTAATGTCAAGACAGTAATCCTTTCTCCGCCAGCTGGCAGAGGAATTAAAGGGGGGGAAGACCTTACTTGTCGGTGATAGCGCATGTTCGCCCAGCTATATTGCTTGTTCATTCAGCTATATCGCATGTTTGTCCAGTGATAGCGCTTGTTCACCCAGCTATATCACATGTTCGCCCAACGATATTGCATGTTTGCCTGGTGATATTGCCTGTTCACCCAACGATATCGCTTGTTTGCCCAGTGATAGTGCTTGTTTGTCCAGTGATAGCGCTTGTTTGCCCAACGATATCGCATGTTTGTCCAGTGATAGTGCTTGTTTGTCCGGTGATAGCGCTTGTTCGCCCAGTGGTAGAGCTTGTTCATCCAGTGGTAGAGCTTACTCGTCCAGTGAATGGGCTTACTCGTCCATTGAATGAGCTTACTTGCCCGGCGATAGACCTTGTTCGTCCAGTGGCAGACATTACCGGTTAGTAAATTAGCGAGCTTACTCATGACCGGAGATCAATCGACCGGGGACCGGCCGACCGGAGACCAAAGACCCGGCTAAGCCAGCCGCACCATACACGTCACATCCGTTTCATTCACATACCATTCGACGCAATAGCCCTGCGGATCGATGCCTTTCTGCGAAAGCAGCTGCTCAAATGCAATGGCTATACGCTGCAGGTCCTTTTTGTAATTATGAATGGTCAGCGAAATGTAGTTTCCTTTTTCCAGCACGAGTTGTTCGCACTGGTACTGCTCTGCTTCTCCCGGCTCGAGCTGTTCCGCCGCAGCGCGGTATACGATGGTGCCGTTTTCCGGGCGCGAGATCCCGAAATACTTCCTGTTCTCCGAAAATGGAACACGCGCATGCAGCTCTTCATGCGCCCGTTGAATGCCTTCGGGGAAAGAGGTGGCCGTAATGCACAGCAGGTCGGCAGATTGGTCGAGGATCGTTGTTTCCATGGTAATCGTTTATCCGTTAAAGGCGCTTTCCAGCGCTGCAATGTCGAATTTCTTCATGGCCATGAACGCTTTCGTCACGCGCTCGGTCTGTTCCCTGCTGCCGGAGCTGAGCATTTCGTCCAGCTGAACGGGAACAACCTGCCAGGAAAGGCCGAAACGGTCGTGGAGCCAGCCACATTCGATCTCTTGGCCGCCATCAGTCAGCTTTTCCCAGTAATAATCGATCTCTTCCTGCGTGGAGCAGTTCACAATGAGCGAAACCCCGTCGTTGAACGTAAATGCGTGGTCCATCGCACTGTCCATCGCCATAAAAACCTGCCCGGCAAGCTTGAATTGCGCATGCATGACGGAGCTTTCGGAATCCATCCCGCCCGGCGGATAATTCAGAATATGGTCGATGTGGGATGCTTGAAAGATGGACGTATACAGCTGTATCGCTTCCTCGGTGCGTCCGCATTGCTTGCCTGTGAACAGGAGCGAAGGGGAGAGTTTCTGTCCCGCATCGGCGATCTTTCCCAGCGAGATCTGCCAGGAAACGCCGTAACGGTCCTGCAGCCAGCCGTATTTCGGGCTCCAGTCGTAGGCGTCGAGCGGCATCAGGATCTTTCCGCCTTCGGCAAGAGCGTTCCAGGTCTTATCGGTTTCTTCTTCGGTTTCGGTAACCACGAAAAAGGACACGGAAGGATTCATTGTAAACACCGGCCCGCCGTTTATAGCTTGGAAACCGGTGCCGCAAAGCTCGAAATTGATGGACATCACACTTCCCTCCGGACGTTTGTGAATTTCGTAGCCTTCTTTGCCGTAATGGGTAATTGCCCCGACTTTCGAATCGGGAAAAACAGACTGGTACAGCGCAATCGCTTCTTCGGCGTTGCTGTCAAACCATAATCCGTTGGTGAGGAGTGCCTGCTTTGTCATCTCGTGCGTTTTAAGAAGAGCAAGCTAAAGAATACGGCCGGCAAATCAAACCTAAAATTTGTTATCAGGCTCTGTTCCTTCTTGTTAAAGCAATAACTTGGCGTTTCGATTTGTCCCCTTTTCTCCGCCGATTGACGTGATCAAACGACCACTCTTTTACCACTTTGTGGTTAAACGTTAACCCTGATTCTCCGCGTAGTTCCTGAAATTATCAAGGATCGCCTGCCAGCCTCCTCTTTGCATCTCTACCGGGTTTTGGTCTTCAGCGTCAAAAGTAATCGTTACCAGTGTTGCGTCTCCCTCGTTTTCAAAGTGAACCGTTACTTTCCGGCCGTCCGTGAGCGTATACGTGAAGCTTTCCTGGTCAATGACTTCGTCGTAAACGGCTTCGAAGTCAAACCCGAAGCTGCCGTCTTTAGCTTCCATTCTTGCGCGGTAGCTCCCGCCGGGCCTCATATCGTTTTCTGCAGAGGGACACTGCCAGTCGTCGGAGGCAAAATTCCATCCTGTAATGTGTTCGGGCCTGGTGTAAAAGTCCCATACCTTTTCTTTTGTGGCATGAACGGTCGCCCGGACCGTAATGGGTGTTGTGCTCATTTTCTCAATGTTTAAGATTAACGTTCTTCTTCCTGTAATAAAACTGCTTAAAAAGAGTCATAGACGAAAATAAAATTTAAACAGGAAACTAAATCGGTTTCAGGTTTTTATTTCGTTTTTTCTCCCTGTTCCTGCGCCTTTCCTGAACGTCCGAAGGAATGAATCCACTATCTTAGTCAAAAATTGAGATTGGGTTATCCTGTTTATATGCCTGGACGAATTATGAGGAACATTTTAATCGTGCTTTTTATACTGCTTCGGGCATCCTCGGCGTTTTCCCAGGACAAAAAGGATCAGTTGTTGATTGATCAACTGGAAAAAGCTACAAGCGATTCTACCAGGATCCGGCTCATGAGAGAGCTCAGTGTGTCGCTCCTGTACACAACACCCGAAAAGTCGAAATATTATTCCGAAAAATGCCTGGCGCTTTCACAAAGAACAGGAGACCTGAACGGAGAAGCGTATGCCAACAATAACCTGGGATCGTACTATTTTATGAAAAGCGATTACGTGAAGGCGATGGATGCTTTTCTGAAAGCGCTGCGCCTGTTTAAGGCTGTCGGCAACAAGCGAATGATCTCGGGAGCTTATACCAATATCGCAAACATTAATATGAAACAGGGCGACCTGGACGAAGCCCGGAATAATTTAAAAGCTTCCATCAGATTAAAAGAAGAGATCAACACCCAAAAAGGCTTGCCCCATGCTTATCAAAGCCTGGCGGCCATCAGTTATTTTGAAAAAGACTTCGATCAGGCGTTGATCCAGTACGAAAAAGCCATCCGGATTTCAAGGGAAATGAACGACGAGCGAATGGAAGCAGCCTCTTTAAACGGTTTTGCCGCTGTCCAGTTCAAGAAAGAAAACTACGAAGAGGCGATTAAAGAATACCGCAAGGCGCTTGCGCTGTTTAAAAAGATCGGGGGAAGTGAGAGGAGCATCAGCGGAGTGTACCACAACATGGCGCAGGCCTATCGCAAAATGGGAAAGTACAATGAAGCGATCGAGCTGCTGAATGCGAGCCTCCAACTGGCGAAAGAGATCAAATCGAACGAAGACATCAAACAGGCTTATCTTGAATTGAGCGCTTTTTATAAAGAAAAAGGCGATTTGAGCAATGCGCTGATTGCGCAGGAATTTGCTGCAGTCTATAAAGACAGCGTGATCAATGAAAGCACCCTGAGATCGATCGGTGAACTACAGGAAAAATACAAGTCGGAAGAGCGGAAGAAGGAAATACGCGATCTGCAGGTTAAAAACGGCGATCTGCAGGTTAAATCGACCCTGCAGTACAGCCTGCTCATCGTTTCCGTTGGAGCTTTCCTGCTAACCGTGCTGGTGATTTTCTTTTATATCAAGCAGCTGCGGGCAAAACAGCAGCGAAAACATACAGAGCTCGAACAGCGAACTCTGCGCGCGCAGATGAATCCGCATTTTATCTTCAACAGCTTAAACAGCATACAGCGCATGTACATCGAAGGCAAAGAAGACATCGCCAACGACTACATGGCCGATTTTTCGAGGCTGTTAAGAAGTATCCTCGAAAACAGCGGCAAAAATGTCATACGGCTGAAAGAAGAGCTCGAAGTCGTTCAGCTCTACATGGACCTGGAAACCATGCGCACCGATCATTCGTTTCACTATGCATGCGAAGTAGCCGAAGACATCGATCCTTTGCTCGTTAAAATACCGCCGCTCATTTTCCAGCCCTACCTGGAGAATGCCATCTGGCACGGGATCATTTCGAAAGAGGAAATGGGCATCATCCGGCTGACGATCAAAAAAGGCCCGCCCGGAAAGCTCATCTGCCAGGTAACCGATAACGGGATCGGATTCTATTCCGGAAAAAAGCTGAACGGCAACAAAGAAAACGCGTCGAGAGGCATGCAGATCACCGCAGAGCGATTGGGGGGAGAAGACAACGTGGTCATCGGGGAGCTGAGCACCGGCGGCACATGCATTACAGTAACAATTAACTATACGGTATGATAAAGGCGGTGATCATTGACGACGAAAAAGATGCGCGGTTTTTATTAAGAAACCTCGTGGAGAAAAAGCTCAGCCATAAAATCGAGCTGCTGGGCGAAGCAGATGATGTCGATTCCGGAATTGCGCTGATCAACGAGACAAAACCAGACCTCGTTTTCCTGGACATCCACATGAAGACCGGAACCGGGTTTGACCTGCTGACAAAAATGGGCAGACAATCGTTCGATGTTATTTTCATTACCGCCTATGACCAGTACGCGATTGAAGCCTTTAAATTCAGCGCATTCGGCTATTTATTGAAGCCGATCAAATTAAAAGAGCTCGAAGACGCCATTGAAAAACTGGAAGAGCGCATCAAAAAGGCCGGCGACGGCTCCGAGAAGCGGATCAAGGTGCTGATCGAGAATTATGGTGCACAGGGCGAGATCCGGAAGTTGATCATCCCCAACGTAGCCGGATTCAATGTCGTGGAAATAGCACAGATCCTGCGGCTGGAAGGCGACCGGAATTACACGCACTTTATGCTCGAAGACGGCAGTAAAGTAACCACCAGTAAAAACCTCGGCGAATACGAAGAAATGCTCCTTGAATACGGCTTTTACCGCATTCACCAGAGCACCATCGTCAGCCTGCGGCACATCAAAGCGTTCCGGAAAGTAAACGATGGCTATGTCGAGCTGGTCGACGGGACCGTTCATAAAGTGAGCCGCAACAGGAAACAGGGATTGATAACGAAATTCCTGTAAACAGCAGCAGATTGCTGTTCGCTAAAACAACAGATCAATGAAAAACAACATACTCAAAGGAAGCCTTTTTGTTGCGCTGGGCGCTTCCAGCTACGGCATGCTGGCAACCTTTGTCAAAATGGCGTACGGGGAAGGATTCACCACGGCCGAAGTCACGCTTTCGCAGTTTATTCTTGGATTTACAGGATTATTTATTCTGACGTTATTCCGTAAACCATTGCCGGCCGGTGAAAAAAAGCGATCGGGCATTAAAGGTGTTTATAAGCTGATCATTGCCGGAACGTCTATGGGGCTCACCAGTATTTTCTATTACATGGCCGTTCAGTACATCCCGGTAAGCGTGGGCATTGTGCTGTTAATGCAGGCCGTGTGGATGGGCGTGATCGTCGAAATGGTCCTGCATAGAAAAGCACCCGGATTGCGGAAGATCGTGTCCGTTTTTATCATCCTGGGAGGGACAGCGCTCGCCACGAATTTACTGCAGGAATCCATCACGATCAACTGGACCGGGTTTGGCTGGGGAATCATGGCCGCGGTTTCCTACACGGTATCCATGTACGCTTCCAATAACATCGAGCTCAGTTTGCCTCCGCTGAAAAGAAGCCTGTACATGATACTCGGCGGACTGATCGTTATTGCCTGCATTTTTCACGGTTCCATCAACAGCGATTTTTCTTTCGAAATATTCTGGCGCTGGGGCATCGTTTTGTCCCTGTTTGGGACCATTCTTCCGCCTTTGCTGTTTACGAGAGGAATGCCGCTGACAGGCATAGGCGTGGGTGCCATCATCGCGTCGGTAGAAATTCCCGTTTCGGTATTAATGGCGCATATTGTCCTGGAAGAGCCCGTAAGCCTGCTGCAATGGACAGGTGTTGTCCTGATTCTGTTTGCCGTCGTGCTGATGAACCTTCGCGCAAAAGCGAAAAGCAGCTCAATTCCCGGAGAAGAAGCCCGGTCTTGAAATTCTGTAGTCTTTGGTCTTTCATCTTTGAAATCCGAAAGCGCCCGGCATCTGACGGACTGCTTCGGATCCGTCTTTGTTTCAGTTCTTGTACTTCTTAACCAGCTGCAGCGTATGATTGATCCACAAATAAGTCGCTGAATGGATGTTCAGCACATCGGTATGCGTGTTTTCCAGGGCCATTTCTTCGATGTCCTTTTCCAGCGAGCTGTTGGCTGCCGTGAAATAAACACTCCCTGAATGGATGATCGTAACATGCAGCTGCTCCGTTTCCAGGTCGGTCTGCAGCTTGTCGATAAAATGGTGGTCGTAAAGCAGGCAGGTTGCCAGTCCGATCTCACTGGTTACGCTGATCATCATATCGCCTGTTTGCGGATCCGTCAGTCCTTCGATGCTTAATTTCGCGTTTTTCAGATTGCGCATGGCCCTGTGCAGCGCTTCGTCTTCGGCCATATTGGAGGCAGCCAAACTGGATTTCAACACGTAATCGATGCCCGTTCTGCCGTTGGGCTTTACTTCGACCTGTGCGATAAAAGCAGCAATATCGTCGCCCAGCTTTTCATTTACAATGGTTTGCTCAAAGACATCGCCGTCCGTGAAATTGCGGATAACCGGCAAAAAAAGTAGGCTGTCATGTTCGGTATAAACCGGGCCGGCAGCCTGTGCGTCGTCACTTGTCGTGATCTCGGAAAAACCTTCTTCCTGGCTGGCGCTGATGGTTGTTGTACCGGGCTTCGGAGCAGCAGACGGTTGATTTTTAGTGCTGTTCCCGAATAGTTTGCTTAGTATTCCCATTGTAAAGGTGTTGTGTTTGATTTAGTTGATAATTTGTTTTCTACTTTCTGATCGCCGGAATAATCCTGTTCCGGGCAGCTCCTGTCGATTGAGCATGAAGTTGCCCGTATCTGCGCCAGGGAGCAAATATATGACTGAAATCGACGAAAACAATCTGCAATGATTGCATTTGTCCGGTTCCGTCCTTTACGGATGTTTATGTCGTTAAGTTATGGCCGTACTTTAGCTGCAACCCATTCGCTCACCAGCTTCCGGTAAGTTTCTCCTATAGAAAGGTATACGCCGTTGGTTAGCTGGATCTGGTAGCCTTCGATCACTTTTATTTTGCTGAATGGGACGATGTATGAACGATGAATGCGGACAAATTGATTTGCGGGCAGCTTTTCCAGTATATCTTTCATGTTCTCCAGCACAATGATTTTCTCCGTCTCTGTATGAATGCGGATATAATCTTTCAGTCCTTCGATGTAAAGGATCGTATCGGGAGCGATCTTGTAATGTTTCCTGTCCGCTTTTACAAAGAGAAAATCAGCTGTTTCCTGGTGATGAAACGTTTCCTGCCAGCGGTTGTACTTTTCTACGCCCTGGTAAAAACGATTGAAGGTAACCGGCTTTACCAAAAAGTCTACTACATGGAACTGGTAAGCATCCAACGCATATTCAGGATAAGCGGAGGTAATGATAAAATTGTGTTGCTGGTTGAACATCTGTATGAGCTCGATGCCTGTGAGCTGGGGCATCTGAATGTCGATGAAAACCAGGTCGACCGTTTCGCTGTTCAGTACTTCGATGGCTTTGAACACGTCGCTTGCGGCATACAGCACATTCAGCTGCGGGATTTTCGAAGCGTAATCCGCAATCAGCTTTACGGCCAGTGGCTCATCGTCGAGTATGATACAGTTTATTTTTTTCTTCATGGTAATTCGATTTGAAGCTCGGCGGTAAAGTGGTTGTTTTCATTCGTAATCTGCAGCGTATGGCTGCCCGGATAGTGAATTGCAAGACGCTTTTGTAAATTGTCCAGGCCAATGCCGCCTAATTTGTCCTTCTTCTGCGTGCCGATCGTGTTCTGTACACGGAAAGTCAACCGTTGGCTGCCGGCTTTCAGCTCGATGAGTATAGGCTCCGTATCGGACATGACGCCGTGTTTCAGCGCATTTTCCACCAAAGGAGATAAAATATAAGGTGGAATTTCGATGTTTTCATCGACTGCTTCGACAGCCAGGCTTACAAAAGCATTTTCGGCGTGGCGTAATTGTTCGAGCTCGATGTAGGCCCGGATGTAATTGATCTCGCTGGCCAGCTTTATTTTTTCCTTCTGCGATTCGTAGGTCGTAAACTGCATGATCTGGCTGAGCTTTTCAATGGCCGGCAACGATTTATCCGATTGAAAATACACCATCGAATAAATGTTGTTCAGGGTGTTGAATACAAAATGCGGATTGATCTGCGCTTTCAGAAATTTGATCTCCGTGTTTTTGTTCTCCTCTAAAATGAATTTGTTGTATTCCAGCAGGCGAATGAAATAAATGGCCAGCCAGAGTAGCGAGCTGAAGATGATCGGCATACTGCTGTAGCTAAGATTGTCCAGTATATAATTCAGGAAATCAGGATCGGTGTAATTTACCTTATGAAATAAATAGTCCGTTATCACCTGCTCGGTTAGCCAGCGCAATGCCGTGAAGAATACATAGGAGATCGCGAATCCAGCCAGCAGCTTTTCCCACCGGAAGGATTGGAAAATTAGCTTCATAACGATCCCGTAATGAACGTAAAATGTTGCTGTGAAAACAAGTATATAGGTGGTGAAAAACAGATCGGGAGTCGCATAACTCGATTGTAAAGGATTGCCGACGAACTTAAAATAGGTCATAAGCGTCCAGAAAGCAAGGTGAATCATGCATTCTCTTTTCCGCGATAAGGTTCCCTTGTACATTGTTTACTGCTTTAGACAAAGGTACTCATTGATCAAAAGTGGCAGCTCCGGGTTGGTAGATAAACCGGCGGGGTTTGTCGATAAAAGTGGTGAAAGGGATTTATTCCAATGAGCTTCGCAGAAATTTAAATGCAGAAGCACATGAAACGACTTACTTTTTTGCTGGCCCTGGCCTTGTTGCCAGTCATCGCTTTCAGCCAGGAATATTCACTGAGCGGAACCGTTCTCAATCAACAGAACGAGCCGCTTGAGCTGGTGTATGCCGGTTTAGTAAATAACGATTCCATGTTAGTCCGGCAAGCAATAACAGATAGTTTGGGGCACTTTTCGATACAAGCCGGGAAAGGAACATACCGGTTGATACTCGAACAGTCCGGAACGGAATTTACCAGCCGGGAAATTGTCCTGGAGCAGGAAACAGACCTGGGCCGGATCATCGTCAGTGAATCGGTGGACCTGGAAGGCGTAACCGTTACCGTGCGCAAAAAACTCGTAGAGCAGAAAGTAGACAGGCTGGTCTTTCATGTCGAAAATGCAATTTCCGCAACGGGCGGTACTGCGTTGGACGCGCTGAAAGCTACGCCGACCGTAAGGGTGCAGAATGACCATATTTCCATCATAGGAAAAGGGCAGGTGCTGGTTATGATCGACGATCATTTGCAGCGAATGTCGCAGGAAGACCTCGCCGCTTTCCTGAAATCCATTCCTTCCGACAATATCAAAAGCATCGAAGTGATCACCACGCCGCCTGCCAGATACGATGCGGAAGGTAACAGCGGACTGATCAATATCCGCCTGAAAACGGCGAAGCTCAATTCCTGGAATGCAACGATGGGAAGCTCTTACATTCAGAAAACGTATGCAGGCGCCAACCTGCAGGGCCTGTTCCATTACAATCGCAATAAGCTCTCGCTACAGGTTTCCGCAAGCAACGGACGGCAAGACCTGCTGATGACTTCCGCTAGCAGGATTTTTTATCCGGATGAAACCTGGAACCAGCAGGAAGCGAGCAAATCGGCAAACAACGTCCTTAGCCTCGGAGCGGGTGTGGACTATCAATTGACGAAAAACTGGGCGACAGGATTCAGCTATCTCGGCAGCTTTACGGACAGATCTGCCGCGATCCATTCCCTGACGGCGAGATCGAATAAGGAAACGGCCGTTGTGCATTCGTATGTGGCTTCCGATCTGTATGCCCATAACAAGCCTGCGATGAATTCGCTTAACTGGTACCATGCTTTTGCGATGGATTCGGCCGGAAAAACGCTAACCGTCGATTTTGACTACTTCGATTATCGCAAAAAGGACCGGAATTCCTTTTCGGGGAATGTGTTGGATGCGATACAGCAGCAGCTTTCGGGCACCTTCTTTTCGTCCACCAATACCAACAGCAACCGGATTCAGAACTATTCCGGAAAGGTCGATGTGGCCCTGCCTTACAAATGGGCGGAGATCAGCCTGGGTGCGAAAGCCTCTTATACCAACACGAACAATGACCTGGCAGTTTACGACAATCAGTCGGGAGCTCCTGTGCTGAACACGGATCAGTCCAACGTTTTTAATTACAAAGAGCAGAATGAAGCCGTCTATTTTTCTGCGGGTAAAAAACTAAGCAGCAAATGGGAAAGCCAGTTTGGATTAAGAGCAGAAGCAACCCAAACAGAAGGCTATTCCGAAAACCTGGACCAGCGAAACCGGAACAATTATGTCAAACTGTTCCCGACGGCCTATGTAAGCTATGTGCCCAATGACAGTAATTCGTTTTCACTCACCTACAGCCAGCGAATTCGCAGGCCTGATTTCGATTACCTGAATCCATTTGTGATCCGGACCAATCCGTATGATTATTCGGAAGGAAATCCGTTCCTGAAGCCTTCTTATATCAACAACCTGGAGTTTTCGTACATCAGCGACCAGAAATGGGTTAACTCCGTTTATTTTTCGCATGTTTCGGATTTCGGGCAGGAATTATCCATCATCGACGCAGCGACCAATACCACGAGAAGAACACCTGTGAACTATGCAAATACCTACCAGCTGGGCTTTTCGACGTACTACAATTTCAACAGCTATTCCTGGTGGAACAGCTATACAGGTTTCAATATCAATTACCAGAACGTACGGTCGAAAACGGCTTTCATCGAATCCATTGACGGGTACAATGCCTATTTCTACAGCACTAATGATTTTACGCTGAACAAATCAAAGTCGGTTTTCCTGGGAGTAAATTATGGCCTGCAATTACCCGGACGTTACCAGATCTTCCAAATCTCCACCATGCACATGCTGGATGTTTCCATGAAGTTGTTACTGCTCGATAAAAAGCTTTCGCTGACCGTTATCTGCGAAGATCTGCTGAACGGTCAAAGGCCTTTGATCAGCTACGTTTCAAACGGAATTGCAACCAATGCCCGCAGTTATGGCGACACCCGGGGAATCCGGATCTCGGTGAGCTATAAATTGGGGAATAAGAACTTCAATTCCCAACAACGGGATTCCGGCAATAAAGACGAACAGCAGCGGGCGAACTAGATTGCAGTCTTAATCAGTTCAGCCCGAAAAAGTGGAAAGTCCTGGCGCATTTGTCAGGACTTTTACTGATTTTATCTGACTCCCAACATCCGTTCGGGAAAATAGCTGTTCATCAGTGTTTCCGTTGTCGATTCATACCTGTTGATCAGTAAAAGTTTCGTATGATCATTCATCTCTACGACCTTGATGAACTCGCGTTTGTGAGGTAATTTCAACTCTTTCAGCTCTTCAAAATTGTTTTTGATCAGTGCAAGCGTCTGTTTGTGATCTTGTGATACGATCAGCACTTTCGTTATCGGCATGTCTTTCATGCGTTCAAGGTCGGCGGTGGTGATTGGCATTCCCGATCTGTTGTTGGAGTATTTCCGGTAATTTCTTCTGAAATAACTTAAATCTGCCGGATCGTCTGCTACAATGTACCGGTAGGCCAGTAAATGGTCTAAGGCTTTGGCCCACTGTGGAAATTGCGTATCATACAATCCAACATACACTTTCACGAAACGCTCGTCTATGGGCTGTTTTTTTTCGATGTATTCTTTCACCAGCGGGTAGATTGCCTTGGCCATCGCTGTGATATACGGATTGTCATACCAGTCCTGCTCATCGATTTTGCCGTTGAACTGTTCCATAACATACCCGTTGCCCAAAGCCGTTGCCAGCACTTCGTTTAACAGCAGCAGCGCATACTGGCTGTTGACCGATTCCGTATGATCAAACCATTGCTGCAGGTCGTTTTTCATCGCAAACGACTGATTGTCGTAAAGAATGTGGTCGATTTCGTGGATCGCTACACTGAACAGTTGTTGGTGGTCTTTCAGATCGAGCGACGCTTCGCATACCGCTACATTGATGAACGCCCTGGCGCTGAGGCTGTTTTTTTCAAGCGACGGAAGCAGGCAAAGCTCAAACGGAATACTGTTGTCCCAATCCGTATGGTAGAAAGTGAGGCCAACTTCGAAATGATCGGCAAACAGGCCGTTGTTCACATAGTTGGAGAGGTTGCTTTTTTGTTGTTCGAAAGCCGCTTTGTTAGGCTCAAAGATCAATTCGTTATAGATCGGCGCGAAATTCTGAATGATCTGTGCAAAGGCCGAAAGATCTTCGGATGGAATGATCCCAAGCGACCGATTGGCGAACTCAGCTGCCGTGTTGCTCACAGCCAGGTTTTTTTCCAGCAGGTCTCTCGACATCATTCCTGCTTTCAGCGGCTGGGGATAATGGTTGAAAGCGTAAGAATAATCGATTCTCAGCTGATCAAAACGGGCAATTTGTTCCTTAAACGAGGTTGTATTGTATGTTGAAGCAAGGAAAATCGTCCTGAGCTCATTATCCGGGTAATTTTCCGAGATCCGGGTCAGAAAGTCGTAGGTGGCATAAGGTTCGGAGAACCGAACGTTGAACGGCACCCGCTGTTGTCCGAAAAGTGAAGCTGCGCTGAGCAGTGCAAGTATAACCGGGATTATTTTTTTCATAGCTCTTTGAAGGTTTTTGAAGCGATGAAATTACAGATATTGTTTATCTCAGCGCATTGCCGGACCAGGCAAATGAGCCGGTATTCTGTTCGCTTTCAACTATCGTATTGAAAGAGAGTGTGGAAGAGTAGAATAATCTGACAAAATACCGGTGTTGAATGCAGAAAAAGCGGATCACTTCTGTAGCCCGCTTCTTGTTTCTGGTTTGATTGAATTAACCTTTTTCCTGAAGTGCCGGCTTATTCAGCTTATGTAAATACACGTTTGAAACAACCAGGATTACCAGGAATATGAGTGGGAATAAGGCATATCCCACAGGATCGCCACTCATCAAATGCGCAACAGATGCAGAAATAAAATTAATTCCGAAGCCTGCATAAGCCCATTCTTTCATCCGGAACGGAATTGCAGGAATAATTAAAACCAGCGCCCCCAGTGTTTTGGCGACAGCAAGCTCAATCCTGAAGTAATCCGGAAAACCAAGGTGTATAAAATCGGCTACCAAAGCGGGATTCAGCAAATACTGGGCTGCGTTAAACAGCATCATTGTGCTGAGAATCCCGGTTGTTGTCCAATAAATCAGTATATTCTTTTTCATGTTGTTTTTGTTCGTTTGCGAATGTTTCATGGAGCAAAACTAAGTTCAACAAGGTTTACAATTGTAATGGGTTTCCTTTTGGAAATCGGTTTCCTTCGGGAAACTAATTGGAATGGCTTATGTTTACAGCGTACTTTTGAGTTGCGATACAACAACATGGAAAAGAAGATGGTGGAAAAGAACGATGGATGCGTTCATCGGCTTATGGCAATAAGAGATGCCATGGATATATTAAGCGGAAAGTGGAAAATCTCCATCATTGCTTCCTTAAGCCTGAGAGGAAAAATGCGTTTTATGGATGTCTTACGAGAAGTCGACGGCATCGCTGCCAAAATGCTTTCAAAGGAATTAACGAGTCTTGAAACGAACCTGTTAATCAAGCGAACCGTGATGGATACCAAGCCGATAACTGTGGAATATGAGCTTACTGCTCACGGTCATACATTGAATAAAATCATCAAAGAGATCGGCGATTGGGGCGTGCTGCACAGGGAAAAGATCATTGGGCAGTAAACGCGTAACTAAAGTTTTCCGTCAAAAAATATCCCCGAGATCATAAAAATAAGGATCGTGCAAAGCAAGAAGCAAAGCTGGATGCTGCCGAAGCGTTTAGATTTGAGCTTCCATTCCCGCAAATCGTCTTCATTCAACATCTTGTACAGGTTCCGGTCGGCGAAAAAAACATGATGCGGCGGATGATAGCCGTATTTGTCCCGGAGTTTCTTTCTCTCAGACTCTAATTTCGTAGAACTGAAAATGTAAAAGGCAAAGAAATGAATTAACCGGCTTGCAGAATCACTAAAATCGACCGGTAATAAGGATCACAATCTATCCCAAAAAAACGTGGATCACCATCCCGTTCACTATCTTTAAGAAAAACAAAAATGTCAGTAAAACACAAAAAGCAATTTGGCGTGTGGATGGATGCCCATCACGCAACGATAGTAGGTCGTGGAGACGAAGAGAACACCGATTTTGTGATCCTTGGAAGGGTGGAGAATCCGGGTGCCGATCGCAACACGAATGAAAATGCCGAAAACAACCAGGAACAGGCGCTCACACATAAGTTTTTCAAAGAAATCGCTGCCAAAATGGTCAACATCGATGAAATTCATGTGACAGGCACGGGCCAGGCCCAGGAACAATTCATTCGTTTTCTTTCCGAGACGCCGCAGTATAAAAATACAGTGGCTACCGAAAGCACTTCCAACAGAATGAGCGACGAAGATCTCGTGACAATGATAACGACTCATTTTCATTAAGCGACGGCTCCACATACGATTAAATCCCCGGGGCATTGCTTTGGGGATTTTTTTATTGTCTTTGGGCGGCTTGAGGGAAAAGAAAAATTGTTCCTGTTCTTCCGCAAAAATAAAAGCCACTTTTTCTCCAGTGTATGAAGCGTTGACCGTAATACCAGTTTAATGACTTTCTTACCTGCGGTAGTCTTAAAATACTGCTCCCCGGGTTGCCGTTCGATTTGATTGTAAGGGAAATCCGAACAACAGTAAACAAAGCAGCAATAGAAATTATTTTTTGCGTGTGAGTCACAAACATGTTCTCATATTGTTATTTTCGCATAGCAGATTTTTAAAAGACTACCTAAATTAAATTGATATGAGTTATAAGAAAACTGGTTTGAGTTTACTCTTTTCAAGTTTTATTCTTGGATTACATGCACAACATTCGTCAAATGCCAGCGGAGGTAACAACGCATCTGCAAGTGGTTCTGTATCGTACAGTATTGGCCAGGTTTTTTACGAAAGCTATGCAAATACAACGGGTACAAGTGCGCAAGGTGTTCAGCAGCCAATCGAACTATATACACTGGAAATAAATTCCGCGGACGTGGAAATTGACATTGCTGTTTTTCCGAATCCAACCAGCAATCAACTGATAATTGACTTAAAAGAGGTGAATCCTGCCAATGTTAGGTTTGAGTTGACTGACAGCCAGGGCAAAAAACTGCAAGGCATGGAGATACAATCACAAGAGTTCCAGATTGAGCTGGAGTCTTATCCGAAAGCCACTTACTTACTCACTATTTTACAAGAAAATCAACCTGTTAAATCATTTAAGATCATTAAAAATTAATCAATGAAAAAGATTCTACTCTCAATCACAGCGCTACTTTTTTCAGCTTGTTTATACGCACAGGCTCCGCAAAAAATGAGTTACCAGGCAGTTATTCGAAATGGAAATAATAGTTTAGTTACATCTGCTCCGGTAGGAATGAAAATCAGCATTTTGCAAGGTTCTTCCAATGGAACAGCAGTGTATGTTGAAACACAATCTGAAACGACAAATTCAAATGGCCTTGTGAGTCTGGAAATCGGAACAGGAACTGTTGTTTCCGGAGCTTTTGCTTCCATTGACTGGGCTAACGGACCCTATTTTATAAAAACCGAAACAGATCCAAACGGTGGCACAAACTACTCCATTCAGGGAACGAATGAATTAATGAGTGTCCCTTACGCTCTGTTCAGCGCAAATTCCGCACCTGGTCCAGTGGGGCCGCAAGGTCCTCAAGGTCCACAAGGATTACCTGGAAACGACGGTGCAGACGGAACCTTTCCCAATGGAACAGCCATTGGTGAAATGAATTACTGGAATGGCACTGCCTGGGTTGCTGTAACTCCTGGATCTCATGGTCAAACGCTGTCTTTTTGCAATGGAGTTCCAACCTGGGGACCGTGTCCTACCAATGACATTACCGTAACTGCGTGCAACAGCTATTTATGGGCAAACAATGGACAAACGTATACAACAAGCGGTATTTATACCGGCAACCCGGTCAATGGTGTTTCCCAGACATTGAATTTGACAGTGACACCAAGTTCGACAAATACCACAACGGCTTCTGCTGAAATTTCCTACACCTGGGCAAACAATGGTCAGACGTACACGACCTCCGGAACTTATACGGGCACGACAACAAACTGTGTTACTGAGATTTTGAATCTCACAATCTCACCTTTACCAGGAATTGGACAGCCTTATCAAGGTGGTATTATTGCTTATATTTTACAACCAGGTGATCCGGGTTACAATGCTAACGTACCTCATGGATTAATCACCACAGCAACCGATATCAGCGGTACATTCCGATGGGGTTGTGGCGGAACAGTGATTTCCGGAGCTGATTTGATGGCGATCGGTTCCGGTGCACAAAATACACTGGATATCATGAACGGTTGTGCTACTACCGGAATTGCTGCCCGCGTATGTAACGACCTGATCTCTGGTGGCTATAGCGATTGGCATCTGCCTAGTCGAAACGAATTGACCGTTTTATACCAGAACAGAGTTGCCATTGGCGGATTTACAACGACAACCGCTGGTGGAGGAAACGAATATTACTGGAGTTCCACTGAATATAACAATACCGATGGCAGCTTTGCATGGGTAAGAGACTTTGGCACGGGATACAATGGAAATGGAGGTAAAAATGGGTTTTACAGAGTTAGAGCTGTTCGCACATTCTAATAAATTTTCAGGGTAGTTTGAACTGTTTAAAAAGGAGTTGTTTATGGCAGCTCCTTTTTTTATTGTCTGGTTCAGTTCTGTAAAAATTTGAAAAGTCAGGGTAAAAGGTTTGCATTTTCATGTAAATCTTCTGTTCTGTGGAGAAGAGGTGGCTAAATTCGAACCGGAAATTTGAAAGTGAATAGAGAAACAATTCTTTTTCATTGATGGGTTAACAGGCATTTCCAGAACCAATTGCGCCGGTTTTACCGTTCAGGCAATAGCTATTATCGTTGAAGCAATCACGTTCAGAAGTTTGGAATTTACTCCTACTTTGTGTAAAATCACTGCCTATGATACGAATCACTTTCACGCTAATGCTGTTAAGCCTGTTTCCATTTCTTCTGGAAGGACAGGTCACCGATCTCATCCCGTCACGTAAAGTTGTAGTTGAAGGAACCGTCACGAACATGGAAAATATGCCTGTAAGCGATGCAGCTGTAATAATCGGCGGGTTGCAGACCTGGACTGCCAGCGACGGCACTTTTAAAGCCGAAGTCCCTGCCCTCCCGGCAAAGCTGCTGATCAAACATTCAGGCTACCAGCCTTACCAGACGCTAATCACACGACCGACAACTCTAACCGATACCCTTCACCTGGTTATACAGCTGGAACAACGACACCAGGATCTTGAAGGAGTAGAGGTTGTAGCGTCGAAGATTTCCCGGGCTTATCCGAAGGATTATACACACATAATCGATTACGATTTTTTCGACGGCGGAATGCGGATGCTGCTGGAAGAAGACCACAACTACCTGTTGCGGGAAGTGGATCAGAACAACGATATCGTGGACGAGATTCCCGTCCGGGCACATCCGAAAAGCTTCTTCCGCGATTGCCTCGGAAATACCCATATCGTCTACCGTGATTCCGTATTTCAGCTAAATGATACCCCGGGAGAAATGAAATTGCTGTTTGGTATCAGCCGGGCGAATTTCGGACGAGTGCTGGAACCGTGTGTGGTGGATATGAACGACCAGCTGGTGATGAGGCGCTATACTATGCTCAACCAGGCTATTACGTACAACACCATTAGCAAAGAAAACAGCACGGTAAAATTGTTCTATAAAGTATATGATCGGGAAACGGTGAATTCTGTCCGCGAATACTATGAAGACGCAGCTCGTGAAGAGCTGAGCCGGGGAAATGCGGCAGGCGACCATTCCGTCGAAGAACAGGAAATGTTGCGCAATGCCGAAGAAAAAACCATCATGGCGGGGATCTATACCTCAACTGTCGTTTATGCCCCTTTGATTCGTTTCAGGGACTCGCTGTTTCTGTTTGATCACAATCTTGGTTCGGCGGTCGTCTTTGACCGAAACGGTAAATGGGCAAGGAATTTTCCGATTGTACATCATTACAGCATTGGCTGGGACAATGAGATCATCGCAGATGAAGAAAGTGAGCGCTTATACGCCAGGTGTCAGCGAAATAGCATCCAGTACCTGGTACAGTTCAGTCCTGATAACGGGACAATTGTCAGCGAAATCGTCCTGGATAAACATCCGTTTGCCAGGCACATCCGTGTAAAAGGCAATTACGTTTATTACATCTATCATCATTTCATGGATTACAGCATTAACTACCTGTACAAACACCGGATTAACTAGCACGAACGGAATTCCGATCAAGTGTGAGTGTGGAGCAAGTGTTGAGATACAAAAAAGAGCGGATTCGAACCTCATTAAAACTCTTCTTCGCAGGAATAAAGCCTGCTTTTCCTGTATAGCCCAAAGTATGCAACGTCGATCTCAACATAAATTTAAGGGCTTTCTTATCTGCGGTACCTGAATGGTGCTGTTGTATTCGTCTTTCCAGATCGGAAAAATAACCGATGTAAAGCATAGCATCCTTTTCGCTGAAAAGAACATACGTGCAATAGGGTAAGGGTTGTGTAGTCATAACTTTAAGTTACGAAAAAACAGGTAAAGATTTTGGGGACGATATTACCGTAGCAGATGTCGTGCCTCCATCGCTACGGACTCCACCCATCACGAAGCGAAAAAGCCATCCGTATGGATGGCCTTTTTCTACTTTCGTGGGTGGAGAATATCGGACTCGAACCGATCACCTCAACACTGCCAGCGTTGCGCTCTAGCCTCCCGATAGCTATCGGGAGAGCTAATCCCAAACTAGGATAAAATAAAAAAGGACAATCATCAATGATTGTCCTTTAGGGTGGAGAAGGGCGAACGGAAATGGAACCGGAAATAACGTTTTGCAGCTTGCCGAAGGCGGGGCTTTCAGAGCCCCAACTGTCAGGCTACCGCTAATGTTTATTAATTGTTCTAATGTTCATATTCGCACTAATGCCCCGCCTTTGGCAAGGTGCTGTTAGGCATAGTTTTTTTAATTGTCTCAAGGTGTTTTTTCGCAATTAGCACTCTGTTTCGGTCTATTGTTGTATTAAAAACTCTTTCGATGTCATTAATTTGTTTGTCAATTGTTGGAGAACTTTCCAATAGAGACCACAAATTGACAACACCTTTAAATTTATTAAGAATTCTCTTTTCTTTTAATTTGTCCCAAGCAACCAAGCCGGCTTTGCCAGCTACTTTTCCCATATTTAAGTCTTTGAATAATTCGTCTGCTGATTGGCTATCAATAACATTGTCAAGTGCATCTTCATAATCTGAATCTTTTGCAATATCAAGAAAGCGAAACATAATCCTTGAGGTCTTGTCGCTGTATTTTTTAACCAAAGTCGCCCAGAAATTTTTGTATTCTTTAATCGCTTCAATTTGCTCTTTAATTGTCTTTGCTTCATTAAGCGTTTTTTCAAATTTTTCACAACAATTTCTGAAGTCAGTAAAATCATCTCTAATTTCTATCAATACTTTTGGAATGTCTTCTCGGTTTTTAGCTTTTGAAAGAACAATGCTTACCAAAGGTGGAATTGTTTGCATCTCGCCTCCAAGATAATTTTCAGCATCTTCAATATTTTGTCCTTGAATATCGCAGATGGTTTTGTAAATTTCTTTTGAAATGGACTTTTTCCCAAGTTCGTGAAATTGCTGTTGATATGTAAATACTGGCAAGGCAGCTTGAACATTATAGTTTGTAATCGTGTTGAAAAATGACTTTACGATTTCAAAAGGTTTATTAGTTGTTTCACCTATTAGAACTTGGTTCTTTCCTCCAAACTCTTCCTTTTTCCCTGTAAAGCCTACTGAATATGTCTTAACACTTTCGATGGGTTTTGAAAAATCGGAGAGGATGAAATTCTTCTTTATTCTTTCGTGGTCTCTTTCGCAGAAAGTTTCAATAGCTTTCATTGCGGTTTCATTATCACTGTTTTCAACTTTGTCAACGTAAACGCATTGCATTATGTTGTCACCAAAGCCACTGATAGCAGAAACATTTTTTGCCTTTAAAATTAAATCAAAGATTGGTCTACCGTTTGGAAAAAGGACCTTCCTTGTAATATTGATGTGTTCAAACTCTCTATGTGTTAGTATAAAATTGCTTGATAAAATGTAAGCTTCTACAAAAGCATTGAAATTGAAAATAAACTCAACTGTAGGTTGCCCATAGCCACCAATAACAAAATCTAACTCGTCTAAAAGATTAGAAGATATTATGCAAGTATTATGTTCTATTGTCAGTTTTTTGTCTGTCATAAAATTGTGCCTAACGGTTTCGGGCTTTGCGTTCGGGCGGGTTTCTGAGCACAAAGGTTCAGTTTATTAATAAAGTTTATTAGAAGCACAAAGCTCCAAGTTTGCACGTCAGCCCGCCTGACGCAAAACCCGTGTTAGTGGCTGTTTTTATTCTCCTCCGTATATCGCTTGTCTAATTATCAATTCAAGTTTTGAGTAATCTTTATTCTGTGCTTCTGTAAGTGCTACAAAATATGATTGTCTGTCTTCAATTATGATTTTTCTTTCTACACCAAGTAATTCACTCACTTGTTGAGTTAATAAAAATCTTGCGACTCTACCATTACCGTCCATAAAAGGGTGAATAGATAGAAAATCACCGTGAAATTTGGCAATTGCTTTTACGATATTGTCTTTGGTTTGATCTTTTGTCTTTTTGTAACTGTTACGCCAATCGGAAAGCAATTTTTCTGTCAATGCCTTAACTTCTGTTGGTGCTGGCGGAATGTAAGACGCTTTATTTCTGTCTACGGAACCTATCCAAACTTGATGACTTCTTAATTTTCCAAGTTCTGGACTTTGGAACTCGTATAAAAGCAATTTTTGAATGTTACATAAGTTTTCTATCGTCAATTCCTCTGTTAAAAAGGTAACGCTTGGGAAAGTCAAATTTCGCTTGTCGCTTTTCTCATTTTGCAAGTGTACGAAATGGCTCAATGTACTTTGAGTAGAACTAATAAATTCACTAATGACACGTTCTTGCTTGCTATTTTGTTTACAACACTCGTCAATCTTTTTTGAAATTTCAGTTATAATTTCAGTCGTCTGAGCATTTAGTAGTTGATTTAATTTGTTCTGTTGTTGAGCAAAGAAAGCCAGTTGCTCTTCTTTGTTCATTTTTATCCTTAAATACTGTAAGCGTAACGCAAAACCTATTGGTGAATCAATAATAACTCTAATCCGTTCATTGTCGTAAATAATAGATGTTGCTGATTTTGCCTCCGCAATTTTAGAAAGTCCTTTTTTTTGATTAGGCGTTAAACTTTGATTTGTAACAAAAACGATTCCGTCTGCGGAATTTTTGGCTATACCGTCTAAATCGTGAATAAATTTGTTTTTAATTGCAGTATAGTTTTTCTGCGTTGTCGGAAAATATGATGCGCCAATATATTTCCAACCATTTTTTTCACATACAACGTCTTTAAGTCCGTCAGGTCCACCTAATGGACTTTGAGGTGAAACAGAAACAAAACCGTCAAGAATGAGTAAGTCCGCAGAAAATCTTTCGGCATTCGTCTGTCCTTCTCTCCATAATGTTAGTTTATATTCTGTTTTCTTCATTTTTTGAGTGTCGTTTTACAATTGCCACTAACACTTGTATATACGCGCAACGATTAATTACTTACAACCGATTAAAATCGATTTTTGCTCTGAAATTCAATCTGTAATGGAATGGAGCTTCAGTAAATAGTTTTCGTCACGTTTGTTCATCAATACTACCAAAAAAAACTGAAATATCACACCTTTCGAGCAAAAGGGGATCGAACCACTTCGAATCTTCTGAAATCATTGCGAAATCAGAGAGTTTTATCATCAGCAAAAGATCTGCGAATCAATAATACAAAAGACATATTGAAAACTCGAACCGGGATTCCACACTCAGTTCTCACGCTCACACTGAAAAGAAAAAAGCAGAGATAGTGTGAGTTTGAGAGTGAGTATTGAGGGACAAAAAGAAAAAAGCGAACTACTACCGTAATTCGCTTTTTTCTTTTTGTGGAGAATATCGGACTCGAACCGATCACCTCAACACTGCCAGCGTTGCGCTCTAGCCAGATGAGCTAATCCCCCATTTTTATTATCTCAGGTTGCGTTCTGCCTCCCGATAGCTATCGGGAGAGCTAATCCCCCTTGTGAAGCCAAAATTAATCGAATTTGTTGATCCGGCACCTTTCGACCTCTAAAATTCTGCAATCTGTTTGTATTTAAATAAAGATCCTAAAATCCTGTCGTCTTAATATCCTGACATCCAGCCTACATTCTTTCCGGAACGTTAATTCCCAGGCAATGCATGGAGCTCGCGATCACTTTTGCCACATTTTTGCTCAGAATTAAACGCATAGCACGCTTTTCGGCATCTGTTTCCTGGTTGATGTTCACCGTCTGGTAAAACTGGTTGTAGAGCTTCACGAGCTCATACGTGTAATTCGCCAGGACAGCCGGTGAATAATTCAGTGCTGCTTCTTCGATGGCCTGCGGATAGTCTGCCAGCTGCTTGATGATCTCTGTTTCCGTTGGCTCCAGCGTAATGTTTCCGAATGATTCGGCTGCGTCTGATTTGGAGAGCAGCGACTTGATCCGTGCGTGCGCATATTGAATGAAAGGGCCTGTGTGGCCGTTGAGCTCGATGGATTCTGCCGGATCGAACAGCATGCGTTTTTTTGGATCGACTTTCAGCAGGAAGTATTTCAGTCCGCCCATGCCGATCGTTTTAAAGAGCTCTTCTTTTTCGCCGTCCGACATACCTTCCAGGTGCCCGCGCTCCGAAGTCATTTCGCGTGCGCTCTGAACGATCTCGTCCATCAGGTCGTCGGCGTCTACAACTGTTCCTTCGCGTGATTTCATCTTCCCGGAAGGAAGGTCGACCATGCCGTACGACAAGTGAAAGCAGGAATCGGCCCAGGAATAACCGAGCTTTTTGAGAATGAGGAACAGCACTTTGAAATGGTAATCCTGCTCGTTGCCGACAGTGTAAATGATCCCCGAGAGATTCGGGTAATCATTCAGCCGGTCGACAGCCGTACCGAGGTCCTGTGTGATGTAAACGGACGTTCCGTCGGATCGCTGAACGAGCTTGTGATCGAGTTTGTCTTCTGTGAGGTCGATCCATACGGAGCTGTCTTCTTTCTGATAGAAAACACCTTTCGCCAAGCCTTCGCTCACGATGTCTTTCCCTAAAATAAAGGTATCGGATTCGTAGTACAGGCGATCGAAATCGACGCCCATTTTTTCGTATGTTTCTTTGAAGCCTTCATACACCCAGCCATTCATGGTCGTCCACAAGAGGTAAACTTCCGGATCGCGGCCTTCCCAGCGTACGAGCAGGTCTTTTGCTTCGCGCAGAACGGCTGTTTCGTTTTTCGCCAGGTCTTTGATCTTGTCGTGGATGCCTGCAGCGGCTTTTTCGTCTTTTCCTTCGAGCGCGGCAGCAAACTCCTGGTATTTCGCAACGATTGCCTGCGGAAAGCCGTCAAAATCGCCTGCTTCCCACTGGGCGATGATCGCTTTTGCTTCGGCGTTGAAATGCTTGTCGAACTCTACATAGTATTTTCCTACGAGCTTATCGCCTTTCATGCCGGTATTGGCAGGTGTTTCACGTTCGCCTTTTTCATTCAGCGGCGAGAAATTGCGCCACGCAAGCATGCTTTTGCAAATATGGATCCCGCGGTCGTTGATGATCTGTGTTTTTACCACTTCGTGCCCGTAAGCTTTCAGGATCTCCGCCACGGAGTAGCCGAGAAAATTGTTGCGTAAATGTCCTAAATGCAGTGGCTTATTCGTGTTCGGCGAGGAATATTCCACCATGATCGCCGGTTTGGAGCTGGGCTCTCGAAAGCCGTAGCGCTCGTCGGAATCCATCCCATGAAGCGAAGAAAGCCAGTGAATTTCCGGGAAAACCATGTTCAGAAAGCCGCCGATCTGGTTAAAGTCGGCGATGAGCTGCAGCTCGTCCCTCAGGAAAGTTCCTACTGCCTGACCGAGGTCCTGAGGAGATTTTCCTGCGAGCTTAACCAGCGGAAAAAGAACGAGGGTGCTGTCGCCGGCAAATTCTTTCCGCGTTTTCTGAAATTGGATCAGCTGCTCCTGTACCGCTGTCCCGAAAAGGGTTTCGGCGTGTGTCAGAAGGGCTTGTTTAATGGTGTTTTCCATGCTTGTTTATGAATTGAGCGCTTCCGTAACGGATTCGATGAGGGAAAAAGTAATTTCCGCCATGGTATTGACTTTGTTATCGAGGCAAGGGTTCACTTCGACGAATTCGATGCACACTGTTTTCGGATTCCGTGCCAGTAGAAGGAGTATTTCCCTGGCTTCTTCGGGTGTTATGCCGTTGCCTACCGGTGTTCCCGTGCCGAATGACGTGAGCTCCGGGTCCATTGAATCCACATCGAAGGAAACATAAATACTGTCGCAGTCTTTGAGCTGTTCTTCGACCAGGCGAACGGTTTCCGCAACACCTGCTTTTCGCAGCTCCGCCACAGTATGATTGGTAATGTTCTTGCGGGCAATAATGGCATCTTCTTCGTCCTCAGTGTCGCGAACGGCAATGAAAACGAGGTCTTCACCATTGATCTTCGGCATAATACCGCCGTATGTTTTGAGGTTTTCCCAGGTCGTTTGCGTCAACGGGTCGAGCGCATTGCAGGAGATCTCGCAGTTGTCATCGGCGAGGCTCAGCGACAATGGCATTCCGTGCATATTTCCCGACGGTGTCGTGTAGGGCGAATGCAGGTCGCCATGCGCGTCGATCCAGATAACGCCTAAGCGTTTTTCAGGTTGTGCAATGCGGATCCCGGCGATCGTTCCGGCGGCAGAACCGTGGTCGGCAGCGATGATCAGCGGGAATTTTCCGTCCGTGAGCACCATTTTGGTCTGCTGTGCAACAGCTTCGAATACGAGTGAAAATCCTTCGATGCGCTTGGCGAAGGGCGTTGTGACAGGGCGGTCGAGGTAATGATTGAAATCGGGAAGCTTGTGCCGCGGGATACTTCCGAAGAAGAGGTTGTCCTGCTTGCGGGCCGCAGTCATGATGGCAGCCGGACCTAACGAGGATCCGCGCGTTCCCGCCGTTAATTCTGAATTGTTGATGATGATTTCAATGTTCCTTTGCATAAAAGACTATTAGCGCCACAAAAGTACTTTTTCAAGCCGGATTGTCAAGCTGTTCGCTGCAAAAGAAACTTTTAGCTGTCATTCCCGTAGGCAGGAGGCGTTGCCGGATGGAATGCAAAGTGAATGCCTGTCACCCGCTGCTAATTCGCCTGAAATTAATAATTTAGCAACGTTTTAATAGTACAACACTAATTAGCACTTTATGAAACTCACGGCGACGTTCATCTTTTTCATTGCTTTGCTGGTAACCGCCTGTTCTTCCGGGCCTAAAAACATAACGGAAGGAAGGGTGATCTACGCGATCGATTACCCGGACCACAAAGACAACTTTTTCCTGTACAGCATCCTGCCGAAGGAAATGGTGGTGGACTTCAAAAACGACGTGATGGAAAGCCGTATTGAGAAAGCGAATCTTAAGAACATTTTGCTTGTCGACTGTAACAAGCGGCGGGTTTCTGCTTATTTCTCTTACGGCGAAGAACAGTTCAGTGTGATCCTTTCTTCCGCCGATGTGGAAAATATGGTAAACGACCAGAAAAGATACACCATCGCTTTTACAAATGAAAAAGATACCATGGCCGGCTTTACGGTTAAAAAGGCGATTGCTACGGCTGTGAAAGATCCGTCGGATAAAATTGACCTGTGGTATACGGAGGACATCAAAGTGAAAAATTCCAACTGGTACAACCCGTTCGGGAAAGTTCCCGGCTTTCTGCTGGCTTACGCGATCGACCGCTATGGTATTCGAATGGAATTCAAGGCCAAAGGCTTTGAGGCTATCAGTGTTCCCAGTGAACAGCTGCAGTTCAAAGAGGAAGGCGTTTCCATTCAGTATGCGGAATACAATCAGAAACTGGGAAGCCTCTTCCAATCCTTCGAATAATTATGAGAACTGCTTTATTTACCCTTTTCGTCTGCGCGCTGACAGTAACGGCTGCTGCCCAGAAGCCTGTTTCCGGCGTTTTCCTGTACAAGGCAACCATTTCCCTTCCGGATACGAATGTCGTGCTGAAAAGCTGGAACGTGCGCGTGTACACCAACGATACGATCGTGCGGGTTGAAACCGAGACGCCGCAGATGGGGCAGCAGGTCTACATTCGCCACATGTCACTTGATAAGGCGTACCTGCTGATCGGCTACGATGGGAAGAATTACGCCATCCAGACCGATCTGTCGGAAAATAAAACGGTTGATACCGTACCGCCGCAATACACCATTAAGCGGAAATTCGGCAGCAAAAAAGTAGCCGGCTACAAAAGCAAAAAGTACTACGTGCTCGATAAAGGGCAAACGGAAGGCTATTACTGCTATTTCGCAAAAAAAATCGACGGTAAATACCTGGAAGTCTATCCCGAAGTGCCGAAACTGGCCGTCGATTATTACCTGCCGTCACAGGAAGGACTGATCCGCTATGAGCTGGTGAGTTTTACGCCGGAGATACTCAGCAGGGACCTGTTCGGCATTCCATCCGATTTCAAGCGCATTACCTTCGAGGAATTTATCAATCTCTTTTCCGGCGGGGAATAAGACCGGCCGTTCGCCGTCCCGACTAGTTAACATCCCATTGTGCAAACTTCGTGTCCGTTACAGGGCCTGTGTCGCCGAATCCTCGCTATTTTCGTAGGATAGTTGTAAATATGGCTGTACAGAACGAATTCAGACAAAAAGGCGAAGAAACGCCAAAGGAAAAACCTGCGCCAAAGAAAAAGGCTGCGGCAGCTCCTGCCGGTGAACGGACGACGCTCAAAAAACTGACCGAGCGGCTGGACAAAAAGCGCACAAAAACCATCATCGGCGTATTGCTGGTGCTGTTTTCGTTCTTTACATTTCTCTCCTGCTTTTCCTTCTTTTTTACCTGGAAAGCTGACCAGGACCGCCTGATCGGCAAAGGATTATTTGAATTCCTGTTTGAAGACAACCCGGAGCCCGTGGCCAACTGGCTGGGCAAATTCGGTGCATGGATGTCGCATTTGTTCATGTATCGCTGGTTCGGTATTTCTTCCTTCGCTGTTACCTTTATGGTGTTCATCGTCGGGTTTAAATGGATGCTCAATATCCGCCTGCTTCCGCTTCAGCGCTCCTTTGCCGTTGCGGGATTGTTCATGGTCTGGTCGTCTGTTTTCTTCGGCTATTTCGTGGCGCAGATCGATTACCTCGGCGGAACGTTCGGTTATACCGTTAATCAGTGGCTCACATTGTCTATCGGGAGCTTTGGTGCATTTGTCGTTATTCTTGCGTTGCTCTATATTGTGCTCGTGATCCTGTTCAATGCCGATATTCGTGCGTGGTACGAAAAGCTGCGCTCGAAAAGCGAAGGATTCATGAAGGACGACCTGGACGAGCCTGCAGTAGCCGGAAACTCTATTACCGATATTCACGTTGTAAATACCATTAAAGACGAACAGATCCGGCAGGAACAGGATGCTAACGAATTTTCTTTTGACGACGAAGCAGACGAAACCTATGGCGATGGCGAAGAAGATTCTTTCATCGTTGTGCAGAAAGGGGCCGAAGCACAGGTAGAAGACGACGACGATTTTGAGATCAATGCGGGCGGCGATGCCGAAATTCCGTATGTGGCTCCCTTTATTCCCGTGGCAGATCCTGTTGAAAGCGATTTCGACGTAGCCATTGCCGAAACCGACGCAGAGCTTACCGAAGATCAGCTGAGCTCCCTGCAGAAAGAATACGGCGATTACGATCCGACGCTCGACCTTTCCGGCTACGTGCTGCCGCCGATCGACCTGTTGAAGGAATACGGCAGCGGACAGGTTTCCATCAACAAGCAGGAGCTCGAAGACAACAAGAACAAGATCGTGGAAACACTTTCTCACTACAAGATCGACATTGCCAAGATCAAAGCGACGGTTGGGCCTACGGTTACGCTGTACGAGATCGTGCCGGCTCCGGGAGTCAGGATCTCCAAGATCAAGAACCTGGAAGACGATATTGCTCTGAGTCTTTCTGCGCTCGGGATCCGTATCATTGCGCCGATCCCGGGGAAAGGAACCATTGGGATCGAGGTGCCGAACAGCAAGCCTGACATGGTTTCCATGCGCTCGCTCATTGCCTCCGAGAAATTCCAGAATTCCGACTTTGAATTGCCGATCGTGATCGGGAAAACCATCACCAACGAAACCTTTACCTTCGACCTCACGAAAATGCCGCATTTGCTTGTCGCAGGTTCCACCGGGCAAGGTAAATCCGTTGGGTTGAACGCCATTCTCGTTTCCATGCTTTACAAGAAGCACCCGGCGCAGGTGAAGTTCGTGCTCATCGACCCGAAAAAAGTCGAGCTTACGTTGTACAACAGGATCGAAAGGCACTTCCTGGCCAAGCTTCCGGGAGAAGAGGATGCCATTATTACCGACACGTCGAAAGTGGTGAATACGCTCAATTCCCTGTGTATTGAAATGGACGGGCGCTATGAGCTGCTCAAAGAAGCGCAGGTGCGGACCATTAAGGAATACAACGCGAAATTCATTGCCCGAAGGCTGAACCCGGAAAAGGGACACCGTTACATGCCGTACATCGTTGTGCTGATTGACGAGTTCGCCGATCTGATCATGACCGCAGGAAAAGAAGTTGAGCACCCAATTGCGCGACTGGCCCAGCTGGCGCGTGCGATCGGAATCCACCTCATTGTAGCCACGCAACGGCCTTCCGTGAACGTTATTACCGGTATGATCAAAGCCAACTTCCCGGCGCGTATTGCCTTCCGGGTATTATCGAAGATCGATTCCAGGACCATCCTGGATGCTTCGGGTGCTGATCAGCTCATCGGCCGGGGAGACATGCTCATTGCGACCGGTTCCGACATTGTACGGGTCCAGTGCGGCTTTGCCGATACACCGGAGGTAGAAGAGATCTGTAAGTTTATCGGGAATCAGCGTGCTTACCCGGAAGCGTTAATGCTGCCGGAATACGTGGGCGCCGAATCCGACGACCGGGACGTGGACCTTACCGATATCGATCCGATGTTTGCCGACGCGGCGCGTATCGTTGTGCTTCACCAGCAGGGATCCGCTTCGCTGCTCCAGCGAAAGCTCAAGCTGGGCTATAACAGGGCAGGGCGTATCGTCGATCAGCTGGAAGGCTATGGCATCATAGGCCCGTTCCAGGGAAGCAAAGCCCGCGAAGTGCTCTACAGCGACGAAGTGAGCCTCAACGAGTACCTGAATTCGAAAGGAATTTCTTAAGTGGATTTCAGGAGGTCAGGATATTTAAGATGTCAGGACGGCTAAAAAGACGGTATTGCACATCCTAATTCTGCTGTATTGCATCCTGCCCGGAGGTTGATCCTGAATCCTGTTGTCTTAACATCCTGATGTCCTCTTAACGTTGTCAATTGTCCGGTGAACGCGGTCAATTGAAGAAGAACGTTAATTTGTCACACGGTTGTGATTCATTTGGCACAATTTCTGATATTTGCAGGGAAATTTAAGCAAACATGAAATATTTAATTATTCTGATTGGCCTGTTCACATCAACACTGGCAGTTGCCCAGGATGCAAAAGCACAGGGAATTCTCGATAAAGTCTCTGCAAAGATCAAGGCTCAGAAAACGTTTTACGTTGAGTTCAGCGCGCAGATCAAAAACACTTCCAGCGGTCAAAACGAAACCGTAACCGGTAAGGGCTGGGTGAAAGGATCTAAATTCTGCGCCACTTACGGTGAAAACACGATCATTTCCAATGGTGTAAAAACCTGGACCGTCGTAAAAGAGGAAAAAACCGTGTATGAAGCAGATGCGAGCGACGACGGTGAAGGCATGAATCCGAAGAAACTGATGACCATATGGGAGACAGGCTTCAAGAACAAATACGAGAAAGAAGAAACACTGAACGGCGAAGCGGTACATGTGATCAACCTTTTTCCTAAAAATGCGAAAGGCTCGGAATACCATACCATTGTTCTGTACATTTCCAAAAGCACCAACGAGCTGAAAAAAGCGATCATGAAATCCAACGACGGAACAGTGATGACTTACTCGCTCACGAAATTTACTTCCAATCCGGTAGTTGAAGACACGAAGTTCGTTTTCGACGCTAAAAAATATCCTGGTTACCACGTTGTAAAAGACTAAGGGAATCCTTTAAAGCAGTAAGCCATTCGTTGATCCGGATGGCTTTTTTTGTTTGAAGAGATTGTATGTTCATTAGCCGTTTCTATCCGTTAGCAACACTTAGCTGCCCTGTTAATAGGGCTTTTGGTGATTTTGAAGGTTCATCCTCCATCATGTGATAATTGAATGAAAAGATGAAAATGGTCCATCTTTCGCTGATTTGGATGACATTGTTTAAGAGCTACCACAGTAGCCGTTTCATAACCGTTACAAACACTTATGCTCAATGTTAACAAGGGTTTGGAGAAATGAAGGGCGAAGATTTGTTGTCATTTTAATTGCCGTTCACTATGCACTCATCTTTCCGAAGCATAGAAGTAAAGAATGAGAATGATATGCTATCAACTACACAATTATCTTAACCGTTTTTATCCGTTAGCAACGCTTAGGCGCCTTATTTTACTGGTATTGCAACATTTAACCATAAAAAAAGGCCGCCCACAGGACAGCCTTTATATCAATAAGATATCTTACATGTTCAATAAGCATTCAGCTCCACCAGCGCGGCTCTGAAACGGTCCAGCGGAAGGAATTGTTTTTCCAGCGGAACAGCGAATGGGACAGGAGTATCAATCGACCCGATCCGTTTTACAGGTGCATCGAGCTGGTGAAAACAGTTTTCGTTGATCAGCGAGACGATTTCTCCCCCGATTCCTCCCGTGAGGCAATCTTCGTGGAGCACGATCACTTTTCCTGTTTTGCGAACGGATTCATAGATCGTATTCGTGTCCAGCGGCAGCAACGTTTTCAGGTCGATGAGGTCGGCGCTGATCTCCGGATGCTCGTTGAGAACGTCCATTGCCCAGTGAACGCCCAGTCCGTAGGTAACGATCGTGATATCGTCGCCTTTGCGCACATACCCGGCTTTGCCGATCTCCGTGGTATAGTAATCGTCGTGAATGTCTTCGCGGATGCTTCTGTACAGGAATTTGTGCTCGAACACCAATACCGGGTTCGGATCCTCGATCGCGGCTGTGAGCAGTCCTTTAGCGTCTCCCGGGAACGCCGGGTAAACGATCTTCAGGCCGGGAGTGTGGAAGAACCATGCTTCGTTGCTCTGGCTGTGGAACGGTCCGGCTGCTGTATTCGCTCCCGTAGGCATGCGTACCACAACATCGGCATTTTGTCCCCAGCGCCAGTGGATCTTGGCGAGGTTATTAACAATCTGGTTGAAGCCGCAGGTGGCGAAATCGGCAAACTGCATTTCGACCACGGATTTCATACCGCTGATCGACAATCCGAGGCCGGCTCCTACAATGGCTGATTCGCAGATAGGCGTGTTGCGCACACGTTCTTTTCCGAATTGCTCTACGAACCCTTCCGTTACTTTGAACACACCGCCATATTCGGCAATGTCCTGGCCCATGATCACCAGTTCGGGGTATTTTTCCATCGATTGGCGCAGTCCGTCCTGGATCGCGTCGATGTAGCGTTTTTCTGTCTTCTTCTCCGATGCAGGCGCGACCACCTGCTGGGTGAATGGTGCGTAAACATCGGCCAGCTCCTGTTCGAGGCTGGGCGTAACGGCTCCTTCCGCAAAAGCGATGTCGAGTCCTTCCTGGATTTCTTGCTTAATAGCTTCTTTTACAGCCGATTTTCCGGCTTCGTCGAGCAGCCCGATCTCCTGGAGGAACAATTCATAGTTCATCACCGGATCTTTCTTCGTCCACTCGTCCTGCAAGCCTTCCGGGTAGTATTTCGTACCGGATGCCTCTTCGTGCCCGCGCATGCGGAATGTCATGCATTCCAGCAGGAAAGGACGTGGTTTCTGGCGGATGGAATCGGCTATTTTGCGAACGGTGCGAATGACTTCGAGGATGTTGTTGCCGTCCACCTGGAAAGCGTCCATGCCGTAACCAATGCCTTTATCGATGAACTGCTTACAACGAAACTGTTCGTTACTGGGCGTTGAAAGTCCCCAGCAGTTGTTCTCAACGGCAAAGATAACCGGGAGGTCCCATACGGAAGCCACGTTCAGCGATTCGTGAAAGTCGCCTTCGCTTGCGCCGCCGTCGCCGGTGAAAACGATGGTTGCCTGCTCGTTTTTCTTCAGCCGGTTAGCCAGTGCGATGCCGTCGGCGATCCCAAGCTGGGGGCCGAGGTGGGAGATCATTCCTACGATTTTATAATCCTGTGTTCCGAAGTGGAAGGAGCGGTCCCGGCCCTTTGTAAAACCGGACATCTTTCCCTGGAATTGTGCAAACAGCCGGCTCAACGGAATTCCACGTGTGGTGAAGATACCGAGATTACGGTGCATCGGGAGAATGTATTCTTCCTGGTGCATGGCGAGCGCCGTTCCAACGGAAATACCTTCCTGTCCCCAGCCCGAAAACCACTTGGTAATCTTCCCCTGGCGGAGCAATATCAGCATTTTCTCTTCGATCAGCCTGGGCTTCATGATGGCGGTGTAAATATCCAGTAATTCCTGGTCCTCGAAACCTGAGCGATCGAAGTCTATAGCGCGTTGTGTAATGACTGTTTCCATGTATAAATTCTCTGCTGCAAAATTAATGGTTTTTCAATGGTTGACGAGCGATTTCAGAGAATAGCATCAGAATCTTTTGAACAGGCCAGCCACAGGGAATAACCAGCTGATTACACACTCAACCCCGTGAAATGTTAAATACCGGCCTTCTGAATATTTTTTTCAACAATTGCTGACAGATGTTTGCCACGGTCAATACTACTATTTACGGGGCTTTACGAATAAACTAGTCCAACTAATTATACTTTTTATAGTGCCAAACTGGAAAAAAACGCGATAGCCATTTTCATAATACATTGGTAATCTTTATTTTTGGCTCACTTATTACTCTTGCATGCACTACAGATATCTACTACTTATTGCCTTCCTGTCCGCAACAAATGCGTGGTCGCAATCAAGGCTTGTTATGACGGGCAGCTCCTATATTGTTATCGATAATAATGCAAAGGTCGTGGTTGAAAATCCTGCCACTGATGCAATCACTAATTCGGGCACAGGCGGTATCATGACCGAGAGCGAATTCGACCAGGTGATCTGGAACATCGGAACGGGAACAGGAGCTTATGTGATGCCGTTTGTTTCGCAGGCCGCCGTTACACAGATCCCGTTTACAGTGAATATTACAGCTCCGGGAACAGGGGCGGGGCAACTGCTCTTCTCCACCTATCCCGGGCCGGTTGCCGATAACAATACCTACCGCCCGTCGGATGTGACGCACATGTACGACTACAACACCGGTTCCGTCAACAATTCGAGCCATACCATCGACCGGTTCTGGATCGCCGATGCTTCCGGTTACGGAACAAAACCTTCTGCTACCCTGCAGTTCACCTACCGCGATGCGGAGCACCTGCAAACGGGAAATTCGATCGTGGAAGGCAGCCTGGGCGCACAGCGCTTTAACAGCCTGACCAATCACTGGGGAGATTATTTGCCACAGGGAATCACGAATACAGCAACCAATACAACTTCCAATGTTCCGGCGGTTCCCGCAAACTTTTTCCGTTCGTGGACATTGAGCGAGATTACGACGCCACTTGCCATTGAGCTGGCTTACTTCAAATCTTCCTGTTCGGGATCTTCGCTCACGCTGAGCTGGCAAACGACTTCGGAAACGGATGTGGATCATTTCGAGATCGAACATTACCTGCAGGGACAGTTTTCAGTGATCGGATTCATCCAGCCTCAACCGGCCGAAGGCATACGGAATTATACCTTCACGCCGGGGAATAACAGGGAGGGGGTCTTTCGCCTGGTGGAAGTCGATATGAACGGGAACAGGTATGTACGCTCTTCTGTTTCGGCAACCTGCAGTCTGGAGGTTCCTGTTGTGGTGAGCTATAACAGTGAAATGGGAGCGCTCCACATGAGCTTTGAAGGGAACGCCGAATCGCTTGAAATGCTGCAGATCTACGACGCCGGTGGAAAGCTGGTCTTTGTTACGGAGCTGGAGATCTCCAAAGGCGTAAATGCAGTTGTTCTTCCGGATATGTTCCTGAGCACCGGTATGTACATGGTCCGCTTACAGAACGGCCAGGCGCTCATCAGTGAAAAAGTCATTGCTGCCAGGTAATCAGCCATGCATCTATAAAAGAATACTATTATACCTCAATACGCTAATATTACAAGCAATGAAAAAACTTTTATTTTCCGCAGTTTTAATCTCCGCATTCCAGTCCTATGCGCAGAACGTCGGGATCAACTCGACGGGAGCGGCACCGGTTTCAAGTGCGGCGCTGGATGTGGACATGTCCAACAAAGGGATCCTGATCCCTCGTGTGGGGCTCTCAACAACTGCGGCGTTCGCTCCTGTAACGGGAACGGCCACCACTTCCCTGATGGTTTATAATACAGCCACAGCCGGAGCAGGCCTTACGGCCGTTACCCCGGGGTATTATTACTGGGACGGTGCTCAATGGGTACGCCTGTTAAGCGGTGCTTCCACCAACGACTGGAAAGTGGGAACGAGCGGAGCGACCGTCAATACGCCAGGAGCTACAGGTTTCCTGGGAACATCGGATGCTAGTCACGTGGAACTGGTAACGAGCGGTGTTGTCCGCGGGCGATTGTCCAGCCTTGGAGAATTCTTTATTGGTACCACGAGTACGACGTTTGCCGGGGATTTAATGAGCGGTGTCGCTAATGCCACCTTTCCTTTTGCGGTGAACGGCTATAGCAACCAGAACGGTGTAGGTATTTACGGCCTGCGAATGGGAGCAGCTCCCGGTGTATGGGGATCTGTGCAGGGAGAGACCGAAGCAACGATCGCAGCCAATAACAGTGGGGTTGCAGGTTTAGCCGTGCTGTCATCCCACCGCGGAGTGATCGGGCAGAAGCCGGCAGGGGGCCTCGGATGGGGCGGTGTATTTGTCAATGACCTGGGTTACACCGGCGGTTTCTACAATGCCTCTGACGAACGACTGAAGATCAACGTTCAGCCGTTAACAGGAGCTCTTTCTAAAGTCAATGCAATGAATTTTTACTCCTACAATATGGATACCATCCATTACAGCTCACTGGGAAGCGGCATTTTACATTACGGTGTAATGGCGCAGGAGCTTAAAACCGTTGTTCCGTCACTGGTAGCAGTGAAGAACATCGATCCGGGAAAGACCAGAACGGGCGAAGGCGACCTGGTAGGGCCGGACATGGATGTGAATGTCGTGAACTACCTGGAACTGGTACCGATTGCTTTACAGGCGATCAAAGAACAGCAGGCGATCATTGCGGCGCAGGAGCAGCTGATACTGGAACTGCAGAAACGCATGGAGGAGCTTGAAAAGAAGGCCAAACAGCATTAAGCGATACAACATTAAATTGAAAAAAGGGCGGATGGTGAATCTGCCCTTTTTTTGTGCTCTAAACACAATTGTATGACGTATTGATGCTTCAGGGATAGCTGCCAGATTATTGATGGATAATTCATAGATAATAGGTCGATGAAGAATAGACCTATTATGACAGATCCGGAAATCAACCGGCTGTTACCCGGAGATCACCCGGGGATACTCCGGCTTTCGGCAATTCTTGCATTCCTATCAAACCAGTTGGAAACCGTCAGCTTTAATTAATGGAATATAAACAAAAATCTGTACCTGGAAAAGAAAATCAGTTTAAATGGCAAGCTGTTTCCCCAACTGATTACGGACAGATTTTCGTCCCCGGAGCCGCATCCCCCAATGGGGTAAATTGAACCTGTTCTTTAGTTAATGTGTTGAAGACCTATATATTTGCCTCTAAACACACCCTGTAATGAGCAGCAGATACCTCTTCATTTTTCCCCTGCTGATGTTCTCCGGATCATCGTTTTCACAGTCGCGGCTGGTAATGACGGGAGCTTCACACATTGTCATCGATCATGCTGCAAAGCTCGTGGTCGAAAACCCTGCTTCAAATGCTGTTTCCACTACCGGATCGGGGGGAATTATGACCGAAAGCGAGTTCGACCAGGTGATCTGGAACGTTGGAGTGAATACCGGAACTTATGTTGTGCCGTTCGTTTCGCAGGCACCGGTTACGCAGATCCCTTTTACACTAAGCATTGTCACAGCGGGAACGGGAGCAGGAAGAATGCTCTTCTCCACGTATCCCGGGGCGGTTGCGGACAATAATACCTACCGTCCTTCGGATGTGACCCACATGTTTGACCACAATACCGGCTCTGTCAACAATTCGAGCCATACGATCGACCGGTTCTGGATTGCAGACGCTTCCGGATACGTCATAAAACCGGCGGCTGTATTGGAGTTCACTTACCGCGATTCGGAACACCTCCAGTCCGGCAATGCGATTGTTGAAGCAAGCCTCGGAGCGCAGCGTTTTAACAGCTCCACCAATCAATGGGGCGATTATCTTCCGCAGGGAACGACGAATACGGCAACGAATACGACGGCTAATGTTCCGGCTTCGCCTGGAAACTTTTTTCGTTCCTGGACGCTAAGCGAGGTCAGCAACCCGCTTGCCGTGGAACTGAATTATTTTAAGGCTTCGTGCAGCAGTTCCGGTACGTTGCTCGCATGGCAAACGGCTTCGGAAACGGATATTGACCATTTTGAGATCGAGTACTACGATCAGCAGCAGTTCAGGGTTATTGGATTTATTCAGCCGACGGGCTCCGGCACGGGAACTGAAAATTATACGTTTCAGCCTTCACCGGCACAATCGGGCGTATTTCGCCTGGCAGAAGTAACAACTGATGGAAACAGGATCATCCGTTCATCCGTTTCAGCAACCTGTGACGAAAACACCGAATCGACTGTGAGCTATAACAGTGATCAGCAGGCGCTGAACCTTCGCTTTGAAGGTGAATCGGAATCGGCTGAACCCTTACAAATCTACGATGCGGGTGGCAAGCTGGTCTTTGAGACGCTTCTTGAGATCACTAAAGGAATGAACGCGATTACGCTGCCGGACCTGTTCCTGAGTCCCGGGATGTATATCGTTCGCCTGAAGAACGGGCGGAACATTATCGCCGAAAAGGTGCTGGCAGCTAATTAATTACAGAAATCCAATCTTCCATAAGATATATACTATGAAAACACGACTTTTCTCTTTGCTTCTTCTGACCGTTGCGATCAACAGTTACGCTCAGAACGTCGGGATCAATTCAACGGGCGCAGCTCCCGTAACAAGTGCCGCGCTGGATGTCGATATAGCTAATAAAGGCATTCTTATTCCCCGTGTTGCACTTACTACTACGGCAGCTTTTGCACCGGTCACAGGAACGGCGACAACTTCGTTACTGGTTTACAACAGTGCCACGGCAGGTGTATCTCCAACCAATGTGACACCGGGCTATTATTACTGGAACGGAACCGCCTGGGTGCGCCTGGTAAGTTTCGGAACTTCCTGGGAGCTGACAGGAAATGCAGGAACTGTTGCAGGCACCAATTTCCTGGGAACAACAGACGCGATCGGGTTGGATCTGCGTACGAATAACACGCTCCGGCAGCGTATTCTCAGTACGGGGGAGACCATTTTTAATTTCACAACGCCCTTCGCCGGCGACGTTGTCTCTTCGTATGCGAGCGGGGCCAATTCGGCGCTCAACGGCTACCTTACGGGAACAGGTGCGGGAAATGCCATCCTGGCGAACTGTGCGTCGACAAGCGGCTCGTCGGCTGCGCTGATCTCCCAGACCACGGGCGGCGGATTCAACGTTTACGCAAGAAATGCGAATACTGCGAACACGGCACCATCGATCTTAGCGATCGAAAATTGCCTCACAGGCGACGGAGTTTTTGGTTTTGTAGGTACGGGAGCAGCGGTTACCACCTTCACCGGCGGTTCGGGAGGAACCTTTACGCATCCTGTTTTCGGCGTGTATGGTATTGCAAGAAATGCAACGAATTCCACAGGAGGCATTTTTGCTGCTCACGGAACAACTCCCTCAACCCTTACGACCGGATCGGGGATCGCAGTAACGGCTGCAACTACCGGTATGATCGTAAGGGCGACAACGGCCACCAATTCCTTCGGGGCTTATTTTTCCGGGAATAATGCGGCATTTCTGGGGCCCGCAACAGGCGGTGCGGGAATTGCGGTCAACAGTACGGTTATTGCCACCTGGTCTGCCTCAACGGGAACTGCTAATGACACCTGGGGAGGTTTTTTCAGGAATGCGAATACGTTTGCTTTTGTGGGCGGAACAACAGGCGGGACGCAGTACAAGATCAATGGGCCGGGAACTGTGGCAACCATGGTTCCCGATCTCACGGGGAAAAGCGTGAACATGTTTTGTCCGGAAGCGCCCGAAGTGCTGTTCCAGGATTACGGAGCGGGGAAGCTTGTGAACGGAACAGTGCACATCACTATCGATCCGATCCTGGCGAAGAATATCTTTGTGGATGAAACGCATCCGCTCAAAGTGTTTGTTCAGCTGGAAGGCGATTGCGGTGGAGTATACGTGACCAACAAAACAGCATCCGGATTTGATGTGGTCGAGCTGCAGGGCGGTCATTCGAACACTTCTTTCTCCTGGTCGCTGGTTGCTAACCGGATCGATCAGCTCAACGCGAGCGGAGAAGTCAGCTCCCGGTTCCAGGACGTGAGGTTTCCTGATTCTCCTGTTGTTCCGGAAACGGTAGAAAGCAAGTCCGTTGAGTCGGGCACAAAAAGCATCGAGCTGGTACAGCCGCAAAAGGAAAAACTGGCTGAATAATCTACTGCTTACTACTACTGAGCCGGTTCACATGAGCCGGCTTTTTTGTTGCCATAAAATCCTGTAGCTCTTTATTTAAGGGGCTCTAAGTGTTGCTAACGGATAAAAACGGTTATCGATCAGAACCATAATCAAAAAAAGGCGCTCCAACCGGAACGCCTTTGATATTATAAAGAATAGAACGGATTATTAAACCAGTCCCTGGTCGATCATAGAATCGGCAACTTTAACGAAACCTGCAATGTTCGCACCTTTTACGTAGTCAACGTGTCCGTCTGCACCTTTACCGTATTTTACACATGCTTCGTGGATGGATACCATGATGCTGTGCAAACGCTGATCTACTTCTTCTGCAGGCCAGCTCAAACGGAGTGAGTTTTGTGACATTTCAAGTCCTGAAGTTGCAACGCCACCTGCGTTAGACGCTTTCCCCGGGGAGAACAATACGTTGGCAGCCTGTAATGCTGTGATCGCTTCCGGCGTTGAAGGCATGTTCGCTCCTTCGGCAACACAGATCACTCCGTTTGCGATCAGCGCTTTTGCTTCATCACCGTTCAATTCGTTTTGCGTAGCACACGGAAGAGCGATATCGACTTTTACTTCCCATGGACGTTTTCCTGCAACGAATTTCGCCGATGGATATTTTGCCACGTATTCTTCGATACGTCCGCGTTTAACATTTTTCAATTCCATAACGAACGCAAGCTTCTCTGCATCGATTCCCGCTGCATCGTAGATGTAACCGGAAGAATCGGACAGAGTAACAACTGTTGCGCCCAATTGCGTAGCTTTTTCAGCAGCAAATTGTGCAACGTTACCTGAACCTGAAACTGCTACGATTTTTCCCTGGAAGGAATCACCTTTTGTAGCAAGCATTTCTTTCGCGAAATAAACTGTTCCGTATCCTGTTGCTTCCGGACGGATCAACGATCCACCCCAGTTGCGCGCTTTACCTGTCAAAACACCTGTAAACTCGTTGCGGATGCGCTTGTACTGACCAAACATGTACCCGATCTCACGGCCACCAACTCCGATGTCACCTGCAGGTACATCCGTATCAGCACCGATGTGACGGGAAAGCTCTGTCATGAATGACTGGCAGAATTTCATTACTTCGTTGTCTGATTTTCCTTTCGGATCGAAATCGGAACCACCTTTACCACCACCCATTGGAAGTGTTGTCAGGGAATTTTTAAAGATCTGCTCGAATCCGAGGAATTTCAGGATAGACAAGTTAACAGAAGGGTGGAAGCGAAGTCCACCTTTGTAAGGTCCGATGGCAGAGTTGAACTCAACACGGTAACCGCGGTTCACCTGCACTTCTCCTTTATCGTCGAGCCATGGCACACGGAAAATAATCGTACGCTCAGGCTCAACAATGCGGTCGAGGATCTTTGCGTCTTTATATTTAGGTGTTTCTTCGATGATTGGAATCACGGCTTCAGCAACTTCGTGCACTGCCTGGATGAATTCCGCTTCATGACCATTCGTTGCTTTCACTTTTTCCATGAAAGCATCGATTTGAGCTTGGTATTTACTTGACATTTGTTTTTCGATTTTTAATTGAGTACGGCAAATGTAGAAAATTTTTAACGGGCGCCACGCTGATTGACCCATAGTTTTATGAACAGCAAAAAAGTTGGAGGATTTCAAGAATGAGCAGTGGTTTTGACGGTTTTACAAAAGGCGTTTCCGAATACCATTCCTAGCTAATAAGCAGGATGTATTAAGAATAGGTGATCAGAAAAACAGGCTGTAATTAACGTATTTCAAACAGTTTGCCGGGAAAACGTCAAAAAATCACACGAACTAGTATTAACTTTACAAAAAACTTGAAGCAGAAGCAACTCTTCCTTAACACGCGCGTTTAGACTGTACACAACTTAATAATTATGAAAAATTTCCAACTCTTATTAATAACGTTCTTTACGACTACGCTGGGTTTTTCCCAGGTGACAGTATGTCTGGGGACGGATGCTACTGTATGCCAGGGGCAAACGGTTCAGATTACTAACTGCGGGGGCGCAGGCGGTGGGACGACCGGGGGGATCTTCCTGACAAACCCGACGAGTGTTCCTCTGAGCGATGATAACTGGAGCGGGTCGATTCCTATCGGCTTCCCTTTCAGCTTCTATGGGACCACTTATAACAACCTGGTAATCGGTGCAAACGGAATTGTTTCCTTCAACACGGCGAATGCAGGAGGTTACTGCCCATGGTCACTGAATGGCTCACCACTTCCAAACACATCAGTAACAGCCGCATTGAATTCGGCGATGGTATGCTACCAGGATCTTAACCCGGCAAATGCTTCCAGCGGGCCGGTTCAGTACCAGCTTATGGGAACAGCGCCTAACAGGACATTCGTTGTTTTGTATAACGGTGTTACCATGTTCAGCTGTACATCATCCTGCTCCTACATCGGTTATGTGTTCCGTGAAGGTTCCAATATCATTGAAATGTTCATCGGTTCCAAAGGAGCCTGCTCTACATGGAACGGTGGACTTGCTGTTCAGGGTACGGAAAATAACCCCGGTACGGTTGCTCACATTACCCCGGGAAGAAACAACTCCGCATGGACTGCTACCCAGGACGGCCGCCGCTGGACACCAACAGCACCGAACAATACGAGCTCTTACACAATGGCTTCTATTCCTTACGTGAACATCAACGGACCGGGTGGAGCTTTACAATGGCAAAACACACTGGGGCAAACATTCCCTTATAATAATGGTGTACTGAACATTAATCAGGTACCACCGAATACAACAGGTTACTTCCTGACAGGAACATCCTGCGGTGTTTCCATCGGTTCCGTTTCCGATACGACATTCATTACACGCACAAGTGCAACTGTAACAGCTACTTCTACAACAGATTTCTGCTCCGGCGGTTCTGGAACAGCAACTGCTAATCCTCTACCTGCAGCAAACGGACCTTATACGTATGTATGGACTCCTTCCGGTCAAACATCACAGACTGCAACAGGGCTTGTAACAGGAACGTACCAGGTTGTTGCAACTTCGGCTTTCGGATGTAACGCAACCGCTACAGTTGTCGTTCCGGACGCTACAGCAACTTTTGCAGGAACAACGACACTGGTTAGCTGTCCGGGCGGAAGCGATGGTACGGCTACAGCAACGATGACTCCTGAAGTTGGAACAATTTCTTACCTGTGGGATGATCCTGCAGCGCAGACGACACAAACAGCTTCCGGACTTGCAGCAGGAACCTATAACTGTACAATTACTTCTTCATCGGGTTGCGTTGGAACAGTAACTGTAACCGTAACGGAAATTCCAGGAATGGTCGGACAAATTATTACTCAGCAGGATCCAAGCTGTAACAGCGGAAGTGACGGTGTCATCGAAGTGAACATCACAGGCGGAACACCGGCATCAGGATCGGTATATACCTATGCATGGGATAACTCTGCTTCAACAACAAACATTGCGAATGATCTTGCAGTAGGCCCTCATACCGTTACTATAACAGACATCAATGGTTGTGTGATTACGATGTCTGCTACATTGGGTCAACCGGCATCATTGCAGATCGTGACACTGAGCCCGGATACGATTATCTGCCCGGAGAACAATACGGTGCTTCAAGTTACCGGAACAGGAGGAAGTTCAGATTATATCTTTACCTGGACAGAAAACGGAACAGAAATCGGAACAGGAACCTCGATCACAGTTGATCCTGAGACAAGTGGTAACGTTTACTGTGTAACCATGTCAGAAGTATGCGGATCGCCTACAACAGATTCCTGTCTTACGATCACATTCCCGACGAAAATTGTACCTGCCTTCGTTTCGGATCTTGAATCTGCTTGTCAGCCGGGAACTTTTGTGTTCACCAATACATCGAATAATCAGACAGAAATTGCAACCGTATTCCTTGAATTCGGCGACGGTAAAGACACACTTCTTATGGGGTATGCAGGAACTCCGCATACTTATGAGAATGCACAGGACTACGACCTGCGCGCAACGATCACATCAACACAGGGGTGTGTAACGATCTCGGACTTAAATGATATGGTTACCGTTATCGCGAAGCCGGAAGCAGATTTCAACTTCTCTTCCAACCCGACAACTTATTTCGAAACAGAGATCATCATGCAGGATAAATCCAGTGCAGGTGTTGTTTCATGGGAATGGTATTCTCCGGGATCAGAGCCGGCAGCAAGTACAGCTAAAAACCCGACATTTAAATTCCCTGACGGAGTAGTTGGAACTTATCCTGTACGCCTGGTGGTGACTACACCGGAGGGCTGTATCGATACGACTGAGCACATCCTGACAGTAAACAGCGATATCCTGTTCTTTGCTCCGACAGCATTTACACCTGATGGAGATGAGTTTAACCAGACATGGGACTTCTCGGTGATCGGTATCGATATTTACAACTTCGAGCTGATGATCTTTGACCGATGGGGAGAAATGATCTGGGAAACACATGATGTGAATTCCAGCTGGGACGGAACTTACCACGGGAAAATTGTACCGACAGGTGCATACACGTGGATCGCGAAAGTAAAAGCGCTCGATACGGACGGCAAACAAACATTTACGGGTTACTTTAACCTGTTCAGATAACATACATTGTCTTTGATAAACTGCGCTCCTTAAACGGGGCGCAGTTTTTTTTGTGCTATTATTTCCATTCCATCTGTACTGTTTCATCGTTGTCGATTAGGCAGCTTGCACATCTTACATTTATACCGAAGTGATTTGCCGTAACAATTAAATAATGCATCGGGAACATTGGATTGCTCTTTAACAGGGAACTTTGCGCAAAAAACGATGGAGCTTTTTATGTACATTTTTGCGGGCCTTTTTTCAGTGATCAATCCATTAGGGACCGTGCCGGTATTTGTCGGATTGACAAAAGACGACACACGCAGGCAACGCGACAGCATTTCTTTCTGGACGGCTGTGAATACACTGCTTATCCTGGTCATTTCCTTTTTTGCCGGAAAATACGTGCTGAATTTCTTCGGGATCACGATCAATTCCCTGAGAATCGCCGGTGGACTGATCATAACTACTTCTGGTTTTGCTTTACTTACGGGATCCTTTTCCAGGCATAAGGGAATGGATAAGGCACGTGTACAGGAAGATGTGCAGAAACGCAGGGATATTTCCCTCACGCCGCTTGCTATACCCATGCTTGCCGGACCAGGCTCTATTTCATTGCTGATCACGTTCAACCAGAAATATTCTTCCGGAAGTGAGATCTGTATTGCTATTGCAGCCATTGTCGCCGTTTGCCTGTCTGCCTACCTGATTCTGAAAAGCTCGCATTACATTGTCCAATTGCTTGGAGCATCGGGGATCAATGCGATTTCCCGGATCATAGGATTTATCGTCATCGCTATCGGTGTAGAATATGTAAGCTCTTCGGTTGTCGCTGTACTGCGCGAAATCTAGCGTATTGCCGACAATGTTTCCTTCAATTCCCTGTCCCAGCGCTTGAAAATATAAGGCGATACCTTGCTGCGTTGTTTATCGACCGTTATGAGCACACGTTTATTGTGAATGAAGCGATAAGTAATATCGAACACGCTGTAATGGATGATTCCGTGTCTGTTATAGTTAAAGCGAAATCCTGCTTTTTCCATGGCGAGCTTATCTATGATACAGGCATTCTTTTCCCCGCCCAGCATTCCTGAAAGCGCCACGTAATTGCGCATGAGTATGGCAAGGGTTTGGGATTTAATCGTTTTAATCGATTTTCTCACCTCGCTATGGTAATAATTTTTGCAGTTGATATCGCAGAATCGCTTGTCTGACCTGCCATATAGCTTGCGATTGCAGATAACACACTGTCTGTCGATTAAAGAGTTATTCTGGCACATAAATGATGTTTTCTTATTTAAGTTAGGCGAAAAACTCATTCACATGCAAGCGGAATCTAAAAAATAGCGGTTATTATCCGTTAGAAACCTTTAGCTCCCTGTTAACAGTGACTTTCAGCGATGTACTTTTTTTAATTTGAGGATGAATAGTGCCTGAAGATACTTCAGGCTTTCAAAGCCGTTTTTATCGGTTAGAAACCTCTTTCCCCTTGAAGGTTGGCGATTTGAGCAATCTTCAATCTTCCTGCGGACGAAAAATAAACTCGAAGCGCGTTTCGGGAAACGTATCCATTTTCATCGTTCCCTCAAGCTGATCGGTCAGTGAATCGATGAGGTCCAATCCGAAAGAATCACGCCGCGAAGGCGCTTTCCACGTCCCACTGTCTTTGTAGACCAGCTTGGATTCATTATCGCCATGGCGCATGAATGAAAGTGAGATCAGGCAATTGTCGTATTCGTCGAAGGCATATTTCAGGGAATTGGAAATCAGCTCGTTCAGGATCAGTGCCAGGGGAACTATAGATCTTAATCCGATGGAATCGACGTCGCATTCGATTTCCAGGTTGACGCGATAGCCGGACTGATACGACGTTACGAGATCGCTCGAAAGATCATGCAGGTACTCTTTCATGTGCAGGGTCGACAGATGATCGCTCTGGTACATTTTTTCATGGATCATAGACATGGCGATGACCCGGTGTGTGGCGTCCTTGAATTTGGCGATCGCTTCAGGATTTTCCAGTTCCCTTGCCTGCAGCCGAAGAAGACTGGTAATGATCTGGAGATTGTTCTTGACCCGGTGATGAATTTCCTTCAGCATTACGGTCTTTTCCTCGTTCTGCTTCGAAATGATATTGTACTGGTCCTGCAATACATCCTGCGCAAGATTCAGCTGTTTTTTCGCCAGCTCGTTTGTCTTGATATTCTGCCAGCTCAGGTACGATATGATCGCAAAGCACAGGAAAATATTGATAGCCGTGCTATAAACCTGCTCGTCTGAAAGTGCTCTCAGAAGATCCAGCTGGTCCTGGAGAAAGAAAAGGAAGTACGTTGTCGACAAAATGCCGTGAAAGATCGCGAAGAAAAATCCCAGGCGCTGACCCAGGATCAGGAACGCGAAGAGAATGTTAATAATGACCCACAGAAGTGTTGTGATGTGGGGCTGATCGGCAACCAGGTAGGCTGAAAGCTGGCACGCCGCAGCGCCTATAACGTTGAAAATAAATGTGGGAGTGATGTAATTGCCGGTCTTCCGGATCACGTACAAAGCAACAATCACAGCGATCAGCGCAACAGCTGAAATAATGATCGTGACGGGATTGTAATACATCAGCAGCACGCACAATAACAGTCCTATGGTGATGGCAAGGAAAAGACACAGCCTGTAAGCAAGGATATACTTTGCCTCGTGCACATAATCGGTCGTGTGCAGCTTTGGCGGCGTGAATAATTTGGATATTAATGACATGATAACTGCTTAAGGGTGTGTAGAAGCTCAGCGCTTTTTCTGAATGACTGTAAATTCAGCCGGCTAAACGATGAAAGCACATCAACGAAAGAAAGGTGTAGAAGTAAATAGTTCATTCGTAGCATGGCCTTTCAAATAGGAACAAATGTAAATAAACGGCAGGAAAAACAGCTCAATTGTTGCAAAACCTTCGGCAGAATCGCGCCGGCAATGTTCATCCTGAAAGAAAAACACTATTTTTAAATACCAATTTCTTCATGAAGTGAATCCTGCACGCTACATAGCCTTCCTGGCAATCGCCTGTTTCAATCTTACCGTTGTCGCACAGAACGATGCTTTATTCCAACGGCTTGAAAAGCTGAAAAAGACCATCCGGCAAAGCACCTACTACGATTCTGCTGCCGTATTTTCCAACGGGGCAAAGGCAATACGACTTGCAAAAGAGCTTCGGTCGCCCGGCGAAGAAGGCCTGATCTACCAGTATTACGGCAATTTTTACTTTTATTCCAGGGATTACAAAACCGCATCGGTCTATTATGAAAAAGCAATCCAGGTAGCAGAACAGGCAGGAGACCGGAAGCTCAAAAATTCAACACAGATCCGGCTGGCATTTATTCTGTCGGAAAAAGACCTGCTCCGGGGCGAGCTCGAGTTTAAACGACTGCTGGACGAAGCGAAGAGAAAAGGTTTCATTGAAAATACCATTGAAGCCTACAACGGGCTGGGTATTCTTTCCGAGCAGCGGCAAATGCATGATAAATCGCTGGATTACTACTATCAGGGCCTTAAGCTGGCTGAAAAGCACAATAAGAAGTACTTCATCGCGCTGATGCTGAACAACATTTCATTGCTCAAACAGGAGAATAAACAGTTCGAAGAAGCACGTACGGACCTCACAAGAGCACTGGCACTGGCCGAAGAGCTTTCCGAATACCGGCTCATCAGCAACCTGCAGAATAACCTCGGATTGGTGAACCGCGAAATGCAGAACTACGATGAGTCGATCAGTCATTATATTGAGACCATCCGGATCACCAAAAAGCTCGGTTTTCCTATTGCTATCGGTGCTGCTTATGTCAACCTGAGTAATTCCTATATGCTGAATAAGGAATACAAAGTTGCCCGGCTTTACGCCGATTCTGCGATCGCCATTTTCGGAAATTTCCAGGATTTCGAATACCTCGGTCGGTCTTATCTCCTGAAAGGAACGATCTGCGCAGAAATGAACGACCTCGACGCGGCGCGACAATGCATCGATACGATCCTGGCTTTGAATAAAGAACATCCGAGCCCGTTCAATTACATCAATTCGTTCGATATCCAGTCGCTGATCTTCGAGAAAGCCGGTAATTTTGAGAAAGCGCTGGAATACCGTTCGCGCTTTTACACCATGAACGACAGCCTGAGCGATATTACCAACAGGGACCGCCTGGCGGACCTGCAGGTGCTGTATGGAAAAGAACGTGTCGTGACACAGCTTGCGCAGGAAAAAACAAAGAATAAACTGCTTGCCAAGGAAGGTGAGCTGGAAACCGCCAAATGGCGAATGGTCCTTACGATCAGTATTATGGCTTTTGTGCTCATACTCGCGGTGGCTTACATTCGATATGTACGCAATGCGCGGAAGCAGCAGGTCGTGTTCTCTCAAAAGCTCATCGAACAGCTGGATGAGGAGCGCTCGCGGATCTCCAAAGACCTGCACGATGATATCGGACAGCTGCTTTCCGTTGTGAAATCCAAGATCAATATGTACACGACTGGCCGCCTGGATGAGATCTCAGGGCTTGAAAAGGAAGTGGGCGAGGTGATCGATCATACGCGGTCAATCAGTCATCAGCTGCATCCGTCGTCGCTGGAAAAGCTCGGTCTGGAACGCTCGCTCGCGGGCCTGATGGAACGAACGCAGAACAGTACCGGGATCGTGTGCAGCATCGACTTCGATATTTTCCCCGACAGGCTCGGGCTCGATACGCAGACTCAATTGTACCGCATCTGCCAGGAATGTATCAATAATACCATCAAGCATGCCAATGCGCTGGCATTGAAAGTGAGCCTCAGGGAAGACGACGGCAGCTTTATTTTCAGCTACCGCGATAACGGCATCGGCGTTTCGAGCCAGACTTCCAAAGAAGGACTGGGCTTTATGACCATCCGCGAGCGGACGAATAAGATCAATGGCAAAATGAGTATGCCGCAAAGCTCACAGAAAGGAATGCAGCTAATCGTGAAATTCAAATGAAGCTGAATATCGTCATAGCAGATGATCATCCGATTTTCAGGAGCGGGCTCAAATTCCTGCTGGAATCTTCTTTTCCTGACATCGCCGTGGTCGATTTCGAGAACGGCGCGCTGGTGCTCGACCATCTTGCCGGCCATTCTCCGGAGATCGTTCTGCTCGACATCGATATGCCGGTAAAGAACGGCCTGGACACCTGTGAAGAGATCTCGCGCAGATTTCCTGATATTCGCGTGGTGATGCTGTCCATGTACAAAGATCCCGAAGTGGTGAAGTTGGCGTTTTTCAACGGCGCGAAAGGCTACCTGGTGAAAGACAACACGTCGGAAGAGCTGGTCGAATGCATACAGACCATCATCGGCGGTAAAACGTACCTTGCGAAAGATATCCGCGATTTTCACCTGCAGCGCTCCACGGAAACACACGGCTCATCGCATTTACACGACCAGATCACCTCACTCACAGCTACCGAGCTTAAAGTACTGAAACTGGTGAGCCAGAAATATTCCAGCAAAGAGATCGCCGATCTGTTGTTCGTATCTTCCAAATCGGTGGATAACTACCGTTCCCGGATCTGTAAAAAGCTCAACCTGGATGCGCGTAACAACAGTCTGCTCATGTGGGTGATGGAGCACAAATCGATCCTCGACAGCAAAGCGTTTAATTAAAGCGTTGTACTTCCAATCCGTTCTGCTGCTCTTAGGGTTGAATCCGCTTACTGATGAATTACGTAAACCTTACTACGCGAGAATTGGGAAGGGAAACACGTCCCGATACCTATACTTTATGCGAATGATGTGGGGTTTTACCCCGCGGAAAGTTCTTTAGTCCGGTCGGACAAACAATTATACGCTGCGGACAAGTAGTTATACGAATGTGACAATCGATTACACGCCGCGGAAAGTGATTTAGTCAATTCGGACAAACAATTATACGCCGCGGACAAGTCCTTATACGAATGTGACAATCGATTACACGCCGCGGAAAGTGATTTAGTCGATTCGGACAAGCAATCATACACCACAGACAAGTAGTTATACGAATGTGACAATGATTTACAAGCCACGGAAGGGGAGAATTTCAATAAAATCTCCCTGAACCTTGCAGATAAGGCCTTTTTAAGCCTGTATTCTTCGTTAAAAAAGCTTCGTTAAATGCTGTTTTTAGTTCATTATTTCGAATTGAGGGGGCAGCCCTCTATCATGGACTTTAATTAGACGTTATTTTAGCATAAAGTTTTACGTTAGAGACTGACTAAGAAAGTTAACTTACTGCTACCCTACAAACTTTCGGTTAGTTCAGAAAAAGCTTAGATTGGTATAAAATATCTTCACACGGATGTTACCTACCTTATTGAACGAATGAATGGAAATTGAACGAGAAGTTGAAGTTGTGTTTGCTGCTCTTTTTCCGGACGATCTAAGCAATGGATGAACGCTGTTCAGCACTAGTAAAACGCTCTGCAAGGGAGGAATAGTAATCAGATTATTATTCCTCCTTCGCGGTTTTAACCAATTCCTTTTTGATCTTTAGGCGGTAAGTCTGTCAGTCGATTGTTCAATACTGAAATCCCGGGCAAAAAAAAAATCCCCTCTGCATGCAGAAGGGATTCCGATCGTTTTAAACAGATCTTATTTTTTCTTATCTGTTTCCACTGTTGCGAGCTCATCTGCTTTATAAGCGCCGCTGTCCAGTTTCTCTTTCAGTTTCTTGAATGTTTCGATCGTGTAGTTCACATCGTCGATCGTGTGCGCTGCCGTAGGGATCAGGCGCAGCATGATCACATCTTTCGGTACGACCGGGTAGATCACGATGGAGCAGAAAATATTGTAGTTCTCACGAAGATCGAAGGTAATATTGGTTGCTTCAGCCAGGTTTCCTTTCATGAATACCGGCGTAACAGGTGAATTGGTTGCGCCGATGTCGAATCCTGCGTTTTTCAATCCTGTTTGCAACGCTGTGGAGATTTTCACGAGGTTCTCCTTCAATTCCGGGCGTGTACGAAGCAATTCCAAACGCTTGCGGGCACCGATCGTGATGGTCATCGGCAACGCTTTTGCAAACATCTGCGAACGCATATTATAGCGAAGGAACTCAACGATGGATTCGTTGGCAGCGATAAAACCACCTACGGATGCCATTGCTTTGGCGAATGTCCCGAACAATACGTCGATCTCTGCCTGAACTCCCTGAGCTTCGCCGGCACCTTGTCCTGTTTCGCCCAATGTTCCAAATCCATGTGCGTCGTCTACGAACAGTCGGAAATTGTATTTTCCTGATTTGCGGAATTCAACGATATCTGCCAGACGGCCCTGGTCACCGGCCATTCCGAAGACACCTTCGGTAATAACGAGGATTCCTCCGCCTGTTGTTTCAGCCAAACGTGTTGCATTGCGCATTTGTTTGTCGAAGCTTTCCATGTCGTTGTGCTGGAAAACAAAGCGTTTTCCTGTGTGCAGGCGCATTCCGTCGAGGATACATGCGTGCGCTTCGCTATCGTAAACGATGATATCGCTTCGGTCAACAAGACAATCGATCGCGGAAACCATTCCCTGGTAACCGAAATTCAACAGGATCGCGTCTTCTTTGCCCATGAATTCAGCAAGCTCGTTCTCAAGCTTTTCGTGCTCGCTTGTCTGACCTGTCATCATACGTGCTCCCATCGGGTAAGCCAGTCCGTAAGCTGCTGCTGCTTCGCTGTCTGCTTTACGTACTTCCGGGTGATTTGCCAGGCCGAGGTAGTTGTTCAGTGACCACACCAAACATTCTTTCCCGCGGAAAATCATTTTGTTACCCAATTCACCTTCCAGTTTCGGAAATGTAAAATAACCGTGAACTCCTTTTGAGTATTGTCCGATCGGACCACGGTTGCGCTCAATTTTATCGAAAAGATCTGCCATACGTTTTCATTTTCTGTTAACCTGTGTTTTACACAACGTCAACAGATAAGTTTGTGCAAAGTTAGCAGGATTCGAGGGAGTATCAAGTAGGTACTGAAAAATAATTCGGTGATTTTCCCGTCTCCGGTAGTAGTCTTTGGTTTTAGTCAGATGAACTTAAACCGTCCACTGATCGTGAACAATGGCAACGAGGTAGAGTTTTTCTCCGTTCTTTCGGAATACGAGCCGGAGCGCCGACCAATCCATGCCTTCATATTTCGCTTCGTGGCCGGGAAAATAGTATTCTATCCAGCTGCAATCGCCGAAAACCGCAGCTATATTATTGATCATATTTCCTTTTGCCGCCGACTTATTGATCTGAACGAGCTCTGCATCGATAAAATGATCGGTGTAGATAAAGGCTTTGCCGTATTCCCGAAGAGTAAGATTGATCGAGTCGCCGCTGCCGTCATGCATTCCCCAGAAAAGTTGCTGGTTTTTGCGGTCCGCATCCGAAAGCTCTTTCGGGCTGAGGATCACGTTGTGCGTCGTGTCGATGTAAGCATAGGGTGAAAACAGCAAGCCCTTATGCGGATCAATGTAGTCCGACAGCCGGGCATAATTGTGCTCTTTGAGCAGCGCGAGAATTTCAGACCCTGTGCGGAGCAGCTGATCTTTTTCGGATTCAGTTTCAGGTTCCGCTTTATCGGAAACAGCCGTTTCGTTTACCTGGCTGCAGGAAAACAGCATTCCTCCGCACAAAGCAGAGAGCAGAAAAGTCTTTATCATCATTTCTTCGGTTTGGTTCCCATGTAAAATACCAGCTTTCCGCCCGTCGTAATTTCTTCATGCGTCAGGTAAAAACGGTCGAGTGTTTTTCCGTTCAGCTCGATCTTCTGAACATAGACGTTCTTATCGCCCTGGTTTTTTGCTTCGATGGTGAACCTGTTGCCGTTTTCGAGCCTGATGATGGCGGATTGCACGGAAGGACTTCCAATCGCATACTGCCCTGAGCCGGGAGCGACCGGGTAAAAGCCGAGCGAGCTGAAAATGTACCAGGCGCTCATTTGTCCGCAATCGTCGTTGCCGCCCAGCCCGTCCACTACCGGGCGGTACATTTTTTTCAGGATCATGCGCACGGTAGCCTGTGTTTTCGAAGGAACTCCCGCATAGTTGAATAAATAGGCCACATGGTGCGAAGGCTCGTTTCCGTGAACGTAATTCCCGATGATGCCGTCGCGGGAAATATCTTCCGTTTCTGCAAAATACTTGTCGGGTAAAGTCATGCTGAACAGCGAATCGAGGTGAGCGGCAAAGCGTTTTTTTCCACCCATCAGGTCGATCAGCGAATCCGGATTGTGGGGAACATACAAGCTGTAGTTCCAGGAATTGCCTTCGATAAAGCCTTCGCCATGCGTGTTCAATACGTCGAAGTCTTTTTTGAACGTTCCATCGCTCAGTTTCGGTCGCATATAGCCGATATTGACGTCGTATACGTTTTTATAATTCTCCGACCGTTTGATGAACTCGCTGTAAACAGCCATGCGGTTCAGTTTTTTAGCCATTTGTGCGATGCACCAGTCATCGTAAGCGTATTCGAGCGTTTTGGAAACGGAGCTTCCGCTTTTGTCCTCGGGAATGTAGCCCAGATCCATGTAATAGTTCAGACCGTCGTAGTTTCTGTTACGGGCAGTTGTTATACAGGCGTCGAGGGCTCTTTCCGCATCGAATTGATTGGTTCCCGTCATAACGGCATCAGCAATTACGGAAACACTGTGATAGCCGATCATGCACCAGTTGTCGTTGGCGTAATGTGACCACACGGGAAGCAGGTGATGTGCGCTCTGATCGTAATGCGCGAGCATAGAGCTGACCATGTCGCTGTTTCTCTGTGGCTGAACGAGGTTGAGGAAAGGATGGAGCGCCCGGTAAGTGTCCCAGAGGGAAAAAGTCGTGTAATTAGTGAAATTCTCTGCCGTATGAATGTTCTGGTCCAGTCCGCGGTAGTTTCCGTCGACATCCATGTAAATAGTAGGGCTCAGGAACGTGTGATACATCGCGGTGTAGAAATTGATCTTTTCCTCTTCGGGCGCCTGGATAACGATCCTGCTGAGCTCCTGGTTCCACTGCAGCTGGCCGTCGCGTTTGACCTTGTCGAAGTCCCAGTGCGGGATTTCGGTTTCCAGGTTCAGCATGGCGCCTTTCGTGCTTACAGAAGAAAGCGCGACCTTCATCAGGATCTGTTCGCCTTCCCGGGTATCGAAATCGAAGTAAGCGCGGAGCTGTGTTCCGGCCATTTCGGGAAAATTATGCTCTACGTCGAATTTCCGCCAGAATCCGCGGTAGACTTCTTTCTTCGCAAAGTTTTTATGTCCGTAATTCCTGAACGGCTTCGAAAAGGTAATGGCGAAATAAACGGTCCGTGTGCGACCCCAGCCGTTTGTCTGGCGGTAGCCGGTTACCGTGGAATCGTTTTCCACGCGTACGAATGTCCACACATTCTTATTTTCGTAATTGTAGATCCCGGCAACGAGATCAAGAATGATGTGTGCATTGTCGGATTTCGGAAAGGTGTAGCGGTGCATGCCTACGCGTGCGCTGGTCGTCATTTCAGCTTTGATGTTGTGATCTGCGAGCGTTACAGCGTAGTAATCCGGCTCTGCTTTTTCGGTTTCATGTGCATACACCGATCTGAATCCGCTTTCGGGGGCAGAAGCCGTCCCGGGATTCAGCTGCAGCGTTCCGATTGTTGGCATGATGAGGATATCGCCGAGGTCGGAATGGCCCGTTCCACTGAAATGTGTGTGACTGAACCCGACGATCGTTTTGTCGGTGTATTGATAACCGGCGCAGTACTTATAAATATCGCCGTTGTATTTGCCGTTCTGCTCATACATCAGCGTATCCGTGTCGGGACTTAGCTGAACCATTCCAAAAGGCACAGTCGCTCCGGGATACGTATGGCCCATTTTTGCCGTTCCAATCAGCGGGTCCACGTAGCGAATAAGGTTGGGAGCAGCCATTTTCTCGTTCTGTGAGAAAGCGGGCACTATCAGCAGGATCAGGCAGGCGGAAACAAGCGATCGGATCATGAGCTTCTTTTTAAGAGTGAAGCTCAAATATACTGTTTTGGCTGTTCATAGGACCGGACTGCAACCAGCACTTAAGCTCAGGCCATGGAATGCAGCGCGACGCGATTCCCTTCGGTATCTTTGAACACAGCCATGTAGCCAATTCCCGGGCCGATCTCCGTTTTGGGAACAATGATCGTTCCACCGGCCGCTTCGATCCTGCTCAATTCATCGGAAACATCTTTCGACATAAAATAAACGAGCGTTCCGATGAGGCTTGGCTCATAGAATTCGCCGTGCTGAACAAGCGAGCCGCCGGCACCTTTTCCCTCATCGTCGGGAAACCACGCCATGTCGAGCATATCCATCTTGTTGCGGGACAGCGTTGTGTTGAATACTTGCTGGTAAAAAGCGATGGCTCTTTCCATATCGTTTACCGGTATTTCGAACCAGCTTACTTTGACTGCATGCATTGTCATGATGAATGGTATTTGTGTATAACAAGATCAGGAATATTTCATGTGGTTTACGTTCTATAACTTCTTTTAAGAGTCGGCAGAAACGTTTTTTGGATGGTTGATAATATGATCGCAGGGTGGTGACTTTTCCTGAAACGCCCTGTTTGCAATATCCTAGCCGTTGCTAACGGATAAAAACGGCTATCTTCCTTTCGTTGTATGGACACCTGATTTGCCGCCGAAAAATTATCCATATCTTCGGGTTCTGACTCAAAGCCCATGCGCAGATCCATTCTGATTATTTTCTCTTTCGGTTGCACTGTTTTACTTCACGCTCAAACAGATCTTGTCGATTACGTCAACCCGCTTATGGGAACGGATTCAAAAATGGAGCTGTCCAACGGGAACACGTATCCGGCAATTGGCCTGCCGTGGGGCATGAATATGTGGACGCCACAAACGAACGTAATGGGCGATGGCTGGACTTACCAGTATGACGCAGATCACATTCGCGGATTTAAACAGACGCACCAGCCATCGCCGTGGATGAACGATTACGGGCAGTTTGCGATTATGCCCGGAACAGGAAAACAGGTGTTCGACCAGGAAAGCCGCGCCAGCTGGTTCTCTCATAAATCCGAAAAGTCACAGCCGCATTATTACAGCGTTTACCTTGCTGACGCGGACGTTACAGCGGAGATCACACCTACGGAGCGTGCGGCCTGTTTTCGCTTCACATTTCCGCAAACCGACAGCGCTTTTATTGTGATCGATGCGCTCGACCGCGGCTCATATATTAAAGTCATCCCGGAAGAACACAAGATCATCGGCTATACGACACGCTACGCAAGGGGAAAGCTTACGAATTTCAGGAATTACTTCGTGATTTATTCCGATAAGCTTTTTATGACAACTGCTGTCTGGGATGGAACGAAGCTGGTGGAAGAACTAACTGAATTAAGTTCCGGGCACACAGGTGCTGTTATCGGCTTTCATACGAAAAAAGGCGAACAGGTTGCTCTTCGCGTAGCATCTTCCTTTATCAGCTTTGAGCAGGCTGAATTGAATCTGCAGCGGGAGATCGGATCGGATCCGTTTGATGTCGTTCGTGAAAAAGGCCGTACGATCTGGAACAAAACCCTGAGCACGATTACTGTCGAAGGCGGAACGGATGCACAGATGCGCACCTTTTATTCCTGTCTTTACCGAACGCTGTTCTTTCCGAACAAGTTATATGAGCTGGATAAAACGGGGAATCCTGTGCACTGGAGCCCTTACAACGGACAAGTACTGCCGGGAAGAATGTTTGCCGGAACCGGTTTCTGGGACACCTTCCGCGCTTTGTACCCGTTCCTGAACCTGGCTTATCCTTCCATTAATGCCGAAATGCAGGAAGGATTGCTGAATGCTTACAAAGAAGGTGGTTTTCTGCCTGAATGGTCGAGTCCGGGCTATGCCGATATTATGATCGGGAACAATTCTGCTTCGGTTGTGGCAGACGCTTATCTCAAAGGAGCCCGCGGTTATGACATTGAACAACTGTACGAAGCGCTGCTTCACGGCGCCAATAACGAAGGACCTGTTTCGGCGGTGGGCAGGGAAGGAGTAGCGTATTACAACAAGCTCGGGTATGTTCCTTACGATGTAAAAATCGATGAGAATGCGGCTCGTACACTTGAGTACGCCTATGACGATTTTGCCATCTGGCAGTTGGCGAAAGCCCTGAAACGTCCGAAGAAGGAAATCAGCCTTTATGCAAAACGCTGTCAGAATTACCGCAACCTGTATGATCCTTCGACCGGATTTATGCGTGGAAAGAATGAGAACGGGGAATTCCAGTCGCCATTTAATCCTTACAAATGGGGAGATGCGTTTACAGAAGGAAACAGCTGGCACTATACATGGTCTGTTTTTCACGATGTTCGCGGACTGATCGATCTCATGGGCGGAGACAGCAGGTTCACGGCAAAGCTGGATTCTGTTTTCACGCAGCCGCCTCTTTATGATGACAGCTATTACGGCGGTATGATCCATGAGATCAGGGAAATGCAGATCGCCGGTATGGGACAGTATGCGCACGGCAACCAGCCGATCCAGCACATGATCTACCTGTACAACTATGCAGGGCAGCCTTGGAAATCGCAGTACTGGGCCAGGGAAGTGATGAACCGCATGTATCAGCCAACTCCCGACGGTTACTGCGGCGATGAAGACAACGGGCAGACTTCTGCATGGTACGTGTTTTCTGCGCTTGGCTTTTACCCGGTTTGTCCGGCAACAGATCAGTACGTTCTGGGGGCGCCGCTGTTCCGGAAAGTTACGATCAACCTGGAAAACGGAAAAACAGTGGTGATCAACGCGCCGGAAAATTCAGCGGAGAACAGGTATATTTCGGCAGCATCCCTGAACGGGAAAGCCTATCCGCTTAACTGGCTCAGTCATGAAGACCTGATGAAAGGAGCTGTGATCGATTTTACGATGTCGGCCACACCTGATCTGAAACGCGGGACGGACCGGAAAGCATTCCCCTATTCTTTTTCAGATGAAGGATTTTAGCAACCTGAATACTAATTGATCTTGCAGAAACGGATCATCACTGCTTTCTTTCGGATCGAAAAAATGATTAAAAACGTCTTTGCGGAAAACCAAAACAGCGATCCACGCGTTAGTTACCGGGAAACGATCATCCCCGCTAAATCGTCGATTACATACTGCTGACAATAACGAACAAACTGTAAATTACTAGTATATTTAAAGCATTCATGCAAGAGACAAGTGTACCTATCAGCCTGGTAAAAGAAGAGTTTTACAGGTCTACAGAGAAATTTCATGTGATCGCATGCTGGGTCGGCCTGGTATTAAATATGGTTTGGTTCATCAGTGATTATTTTGTTATCAGTGATTACTTTACCCGGTTTTTTGTGTTTCGCTTTGTTGTTTCCGCTTCAAGTGCGGTCATTGTTTCATTTCGCAGGCAGCTGGGCATCAATATTTACATGTGCATGTTCATGCTCGTCCTGGGAATTTCCGTTCAGAATGCCTATATGTGGAGCGTGATGGACGTTGCCCACTTTCAGCAGCACACTTTTGCTTACCTGGTACTGTTTATCGGTGTCGGAATGCTGGTGCTGTGGGAACTTCGCCTGTCGCTGCTGCTCGTGCTTGCAACTGTTTTGAGCAATGTTATTTTCTACAAGCTCAACAGCAGGTTAACGATCGATGAATTCCTGATCAATGGCGGTTTGCTGACGCTTACAGTACTTGCGTTCTGCGTCTTTCTGATTCGTACCCGCTACCGGCTTACGTACAGCGAGATCCGTAACCGGATGGAGCTGGAACACTCCAAACAGCTGATCGAGAACAAGCACGCGGAGCTCGTGCTGCAAAAAATCGAGATCCAGAACCAGAAAGATACACTCGAAAAAAAGAACCTGGAAATTACCGACAGTATCAATTACGCCCGTAATATCCAGGCGGCTTCCATTCCTAGTCCGGAGCGGTTCGATAAGCATTTCAGAAGCAGTTTTGTTCTTTTTAAGCCGAAAGATATCGTCAGCGGTGATTTTTACTGGATCTTTGAGCGGAACGACATTATCTTCTATGCTACCGCAGATTGTACCGGGCATGGCGTTCCGGGTGGATTCATGACCATGCTGGGGTTGTCATTTCTCGATGAGATCATTGCCGGACAGGGAGTTACCAGCCCGGCAGAAGTATTGAATCTGCTGCGCGACAAGATTATTTATGCACTCAATCAATCGGGAAATTTCGGCGAGAACAAAGACGGGATGGACATTACCATCTGCTGCGTCAACCGCCGGGCAAATACCCTGACTTACGCTTCGGCGAACAACGATCTGTATATTGTCCACGAAGATGAAGCTACAGGCGAACGGCTGTTTTCCAAATACAAGGCGAATCGTCAGCCCTGCGGCTACCATCATTTGAATCTCCCGTTTACGGAGCATGTGGTGGCCTTGAAGGCCGGCGATTGTATTTACACATTCACAGATGGCTTTGCAGATCAGTTCGGAGGGCCGAAAGGAAAGAAATTCCGCTACAAGCAATTCGAGGAGTTCCTTACCGCCAATGCGCATCTTCCGTTCCGGGAACAGCAGAAGCTGCTCAATGAAGCTATTGAGGACTGGAAAGGCGATCTCGAGCAGGTAGACGACATCCTGGTGATCGGCGTTCAGATCTGACATTCAGTCAAAAAAAATGGCCCCGAAAGGCCATTCACACATCTATATCATTTCAGCTTACGCCGTTACTGCAGAATTGATCGTTTTCCTGTAAATGAAGGATTTTGCAATGCTTCTTCGCGCGAAACGCGCCTGTGAGTCGGCGTTGATCAGCTTCAGGTAAATACTTCTCGGAACACCGAAATATTCGTAGATCGTTCCGTCCGTGTACGAAATTTCCAGTCGCGTATCTTTGTACTGGAAATCGAGAATACCGGAAGTGGTGATGGTCTTTTCGTATTCTTCTGCCGAAAGCGCATGTGTTTCGGGAGAAATACTCACCAGGAAATGATAGGCTTCGATCAGTTTTTTGCTTTTCAGCTCGGCCTGCTGTTTCTCGTCTTCGTCCTGGAATTTATCCGGATGCCATGTTTTCATGACAGAACGGTAAACCGCTTTTAATTCTTTCAGATCAGCGTCTTTGGTGACCTCCAACAGCTTTCGGCTTGCTTCAATTTTTTTCATACACTCAGCGGGCATTCGCGCCCAAATAATTTGCGCAAAAGTACAACGGTTTCGCTGAGTAAAAAAATCTGATCACAAATTAAGCGGAATATTGTACAATTTGTGGAAGGAAAGCTTGTCCCAGTAGCCGCGCTGAAAGTGGATCTTATTGTCTATGATGTGAAAGAATCCGCAGCCGCGCATGCCTTTCGGATCGGTCCATTCAAGGATCGCCCATTCGCCGTCTTCAAACATATTTTCGGGAATACAAACCATTTCTGCCTCCGAAAATTCCCGCTCGAACATTGCCCGGATGGCAGAAATGCCTTCTACAGGATCGTTTGCCACCTGGTGATTAACGGCATTTTCGCTGTAAAGCGCCGAAATCTGTTCGGCGTCGCCATTATTAAAGGCGTCGAGCCAGAGATTGAGCACTTGTTTCGGTGTCATGGCTGCTGTTGGTTAACGGTACACGATGGTTCGTGGCGCACCTTGAAATTCATCGAATTGGCAATAAAACATTGCTCATTTGCCTGCTGATGGAGCGAATTGGCCATTGCGATCATCGGCTCTTCGGTTACAATGACTTCGGGATACAGCGTGACTTCCGTAAAATAGCCTCCGCCCGCAGGCGTCTGGATCATCGTTCCCTTCGGATTGTCGACATAATCGGTCACGATCACCCCGGCGTCGGCGCACAGGTGAAGAAACCAGAGCATGTGGCAGCTTGAAAGCGAAGCAAGCAACAGATCTTCGGGATTGTGCTTTGTGATATCGCCGCGGAACGGCGCATCTGAAGAAGCCTGTATCGTTGTTTTATTCGCTGCTTCGATCGTATGGCTGCGCTCGTAACGGCGGTAATCTGTGGTTCCTTCGCCTAGGTTTCCCGTCCAGGTAACTTTCAGCGTATACTGGTGTTCTTTGTGCATGAGTGATTAGCTTTTTATTGTTTACTCGCGCTCAAAAATCGCTTTGATCTGTTCCAGGAAAGGCGTCATTCCTTTTTTGGAATGCTCGAAGGCTTCGGGCGACGCATAACCGCGCTGTGTCCAGGTTAGACGCGTGTGCTCGGCGTCGATGGGCGTAATACCGTAGGTCACAACGGAATAATTCTCCGGAATATCTTCCATTCCCGAAAAACCGCTCCAATAGGTATAGCTGATGGTTTTCTGGAATTCATTTTCCAGGATCACGCCTTTGTCGCGGTATTCCTTTTCCTCAAATTCTCCCTGGAAGATCACTTCACTACCCACTTTCCAGTCGGTAATGGTTTCTGTTCCGTAAAGGTATTCTTTAATGATAGCGGGATTGGTGAGTCCTTCCCAGATCTTTGCAGGTGTTGCCCTGATGTCGATCGACTGTGATATCGTTAATGTGTGATCCATGTTCTGTTGTTTCAATAGTGCGTGGCCGCTGTGTTTTAATTTGGATTATTCTTCGACCTCTACGAGGTAGCGCTCTTTGATAATGCCGCAGTGATGAACGGCGTGACCGATCATGATCCAGCCTGCGCTTCGGGCGGAGAGAATACTGTGATTGCATTTTCCCGTAAAATCGAGCATGGGCGCTGTCATGTACCTGAACAGCGTGATGGTCGATTCGCGGATGGCTTCGAACTCGGCTGCAAGGTCTTCGTAATTCCGGCCATCTGTGTTTGCCTGGGTGGCATAGAAATCTTCCTCAAATCCCGGAAGTGCGGTTTCATCCCCGCGGGAAAAGCGCAGCGCGCGGTACTGGAAAATACGCTCGGTATCGTTGATGTGTGCAATAACGCTTTTGGTCGACCATTTTCCATCAGCATACTGGAAATCGGCTTTATCCGGAGGAAGGGAACGGATAAAATCGGCTGTGATCTGCTTGTTCTTTTTCAGCGCATCGAGCAGATTAGTGTCACCAATCGTTCTGTCAAAATAATATTTTGCATACGTTGGTGCGTGTTCCGGATGAGGTCTTCCTTCGAAAATCATGTTAATCGTTTTTCTGTGTTGTCAGTACGCTAAGTTAGCACCTTGCGCGCAGATGAGCCAATCCTTTTTTATTTTGGTGATAACTTGCGGGATTGTTGGTTTCTTTCCTCCTAAGATCGGTCATTTGACGTAAACATCACCGGATTTTAAACGTTAAAAATGGTTATCAGCAGATTATGCGGAAATAGCAGGCGAAAAAATAAACTACCTTCAACTTATCAAATGCGGCAACAAGCGCTTAATTGTCTAAAACACGCTACAACATGAATACCCGGAAATACATTATTCAATCCATTGTCCTTATCCTTTTCCTGCTGGCGACCACCGCTTCTATTACGATCGGAACAAAGCTCACCGGAAACGCGGCGAAGGTTAAAAGATACAAGCATGATTTTTTCATGGCCAACCAGATCAAGGACGGCTTCCTGAACGGAAGAAAATGGTCCTACCAGGTTGAGCGGATCATTGAGCAGAAGATCGACTCGTTTTCCTTTAGCTCCGAAAATAAGAAAGTACTGAACGAACAGGTGAGTGGCGTGATGAACCGTTTGCTTGACCAGGTGGATGTGATGATCCATGAAAAACAGGAAAGCTTCTCCGACAATGTGAAGATGAAGGTGCTGGCCGTGCTGGTCGATCTCGATAAAGTAAGGGCGGATATTCCGAAATTCGCAAAGACGGTCGTCGATGAGATCGATAAAAGTAAGAACCGCGCAAAAGTTAAAGACCTGATCAAGGAAAAAGTAAGCGAGCTGCTCATCGAAGACGACGGCGGGCTAAAGACCGAACAGCAACTCATCATTACGAAATACCACCAGACAAGCCTCGACGGCTTTAACACGTATATCAAGCACAAAACCGATGCGATCGAAGAATCCCAGCGGATCTGGGGCTATCAGCTGATCGCGATCATGATCCTCATCCTTGCGCTGTGGGTGGTGCTGATTAAAGCCGATTTCCGTCACGCCTTTGCGATGGCCTTTCTCTTTTCGGTGCTGATCTCCTTTGTGAACCTGTATATCGGTATCAATCTGCCGATGATGGAGATCGATGCGCGGATCGGGCAGCTGGACCTCGAGATCATGTCTTCGCACGTTCAGTTTTATAACCAGATCCTGTTCTATCAAAGTAAAAGTATCCTCGATGTGGCAACGATCCTGCTGACGGAAGGTAAAGCGGATGCTATTTTTGTCGGAAGCCTGATCCTGCTTTTCAGCGTCGGTTTCCCGGCTATGAAACTTATTGCAGCAAGCATTTACCTGTTTTCGAAAAAGAAAGCGAGTAAATTCATCCATTTGCTGGCCTTTAAGTCCGGGAAGTGGTCGATGGCGGACGTTATGGTGATTGCCATTTTTATCGCTTACATCGGTTTTCAGAGTATTATCACCAACCAGTTGTCGAATATCAGCTCGAGTGCCAGCGAAACAGAAATGGTGAACATCATGACCACGAACCGCTCAAACCTCCAGATCGGTTTCCTGGTGTTTGTTTCATTCGTGCTGTTCAACCTGTTCCTTGCCGTCATACTGAAACGCGTCACAAAAGAAGAAGGCCCGACAAGCGGCGCGCTGCAATTGCGTAAAGCATACCAGCTGATCAGGAAGCGTAAATCAGATGAAGAAAGTCCTGCTGCAAATAGCTGATCATTCATTATCTGATCCTGTTTCAGAAGAAAATGAACATGTTTTGCTGATCTGTTCACTTTTAATGATAAAATGAACGTGAAGCTTGTTCGACTCAACAATGAACCGGATTAATGAGTTGTAATTTTACTGTTTTCAAACAGATGTAAATACAAGTTACAACGACTTATCCAGCAAATACAGAAAAGCAGCCATACTTGCACAGCCCAGTTCGAGCTCGCGCTTGTTGACGTTCTCGAATACATCGCTCGGTGCGTGGTGAAAGTCGAAATAACGCTGTGAATCGGGAACGAACCCGTAGAGCGGAATGCCTTCGTAGTGTTTTTTGAGCGGGCCGATGTCCACGCCGCCGTATCCTTTTTCGAAATGGTGCAGGCCATAAGGTGTCAGCAGCGCTTCAAATCCGCGGATCAGCTCTAGCTGCGCTTCGGAGCCATCGCATTCGAAGCCGCGCGGACTGAATCCGCCGCGGTCGCTTTCTACAGCTGCGATCTGCTGTTCGCCTTTTTCTTTCGTCCAGCTCGCGTAGCCGATACCGCCTTTGTTGCCGTTTTCTTCGTTCATGAAAAAGACGACGCGAATGGTGTGCTTCGGACGGATCTTCAGTGTTTTCATGATCCGCAGCGCTTCCATGCAATGCATGAGGCCTGCGCCGTCGTCGTGTGCGCCTTCGCCCGTATCCCAGGAATCGAGGTGTCCGCCGATGGTAATAACCTGATCCGGGTACTCGCTGCCTGTGAGCTCGGCCATCACATTGAAAGAAGGAGCATCGGGATAATCGCGGCAATCCATTTCCATGAGAAAGGTTGTTTTGCCGAACTGCAGCGCTTCGGAAAGAGCGTTGGCAGCATTGGTGGAGAGTGCTCCTGCTGGTATTTTGGTGACACCTGCTTCGTAGTACATCGATCCCGTATGCGGAAAATCGTCATTCGGCATGGCGAGCGAGCGGATCACAACGGCAATTGCGCCGAGTTTGGAAGCTTCAACAGCGCCCATTCCGCGAATGGCATAGCAGCCACCGTAAGCGCCGAAGGTGGAAATGGATTTCGGGTCCATTGGCTGATTGAGGAAAACGATCTTTCCTTCGATCTCTTTTTTTGTTGCTTTTTTTAAATCATCCAGGTGTTTGAATTCGACAATCTCACCGCGAATGAGCCCGTTTGTTCCGATAGATCCGCCCAACGCAAGGATTTCCAGTGGAACGAGATCGCCCGATTTCGTCTGCAGCCACGCAACTTCTTTTGTGCCGCGCTCCCAGTGAGGAACCATGACGGGCTGCAGCGTTACGTTGTCGAAACCGTAGCCTTCCATCTTCTTCTTGCTCCATTCCACGGCCATTTCTGCCTGTGCAGAACCGGAGATGCGTGCGCCGATGTCTTTGCAAAGGGATCGCAGGTCTTCATACGCGCGGCCTTTTTCGAGCGCTTCGTCGAACATACTGCGGATAACGGCTGAATCTTTATCGGCTTGTGCGAACACGGATAAACTACCGGCGAACAGTACGGACAGGAGGCAGGCTTTCTTTATAAATCGTTTCATAATGCGGTAGCGGTGATTATTTTATCCTTCGATCTTTTCTTTGAGGTTTTTCAGTCCCTGCTCGTAATCGTTGCCGACAAATTTCTTCATCATAGCTGTAACGAGGCCACGTCTGAGCGCATTGCCCATTTCAGATTCAAATCCCCACGTAACGCGGGTCTGACCGTCGATCTCTTCGGTAACGAACGTAGCTTTTGCTTGTCCGCGCTGACCGAAATCCATGCTCATGGTCACGAGTCCGTAAGGTTCGATCCCGGTTAGTGTCATGGTGCCTTCGCCGACGGTTTTATCACCTTTCCAGGAATAGGTCGAGCCAATTGTTCCGTCTTCGCCGCCGAAGCTTTGTTCGATCGAAGGATCTTTACGAGTCCACGGATTCCAGGTAACGAAGTTGCGCAGGCTCGACAATTCGGCAAATACCGTTTCGCTGTCTGCGTTGATCAGTATGGAACGCTCGAGTGTTGCCGTGCGCGGCTGTGTCATTCCAAAAATGGCAATGATGATGATCACGCCAACGATGAATGAAAGAACGGAAAGTAAAATAATCATGACGGGGAGTTTTAAGAATGCTCGAAAATAGTAAAATCCCGCCACTCTTATAGCTATCTGTGTTTCGACCGGTTAGGAATCGTTTCGTTAATTGTCATTTGTCCGTTACCAATTGTCAATTGTGAATTGCCCATTGTGAATTGTCATTATCTTTGCACAAAATTTTTCATCATGGCATTGAAATGCGGTATTGTCGGGCTCCCGAATGTAGGTAAATCAACATTGTTTAACTGTTTGTCCAATGCGAAAGCGCAATCGGCGAATTTTCCATTTTGTACAATCGAACCGAATGTTGGAACGATCTCGGTACCGGATCCGCGCCTTGAAAAGCTGGAATCCATGGTGAATCCCGAGCGTGTGGTGCCTACAACGATGGAAATCGTCGACATTGCCGGATTGGTGAAAGGCGCTTCGAAAGGGGAGGGACTTGGTAACCAGTTTCTTGCAAATATCCGCGAAACGGATGCTATTCTTCATGTTGTGCGCTGTTTTGAAGATGGAAACATCATCCACGTGGACGGCAATGTGAATCCTGTCCGCGATAAAGAAGTGATCGATATCGAGTTGCAGCTGAAAGACCTGGAATCCATCGAAAAAAGAATCCAGGGACTTGCGCGCCAGATCAAATCGGGCGATAAAGAGATCGTGAAAGAAAATGACCTTGCCGTGAAGATCAAAGCAGTATTGGAGCAGGGGAAATCTGTTCGTTCTATTGAATTTGACGAAAAAGAAGCGGAGATCGTTCAGAAATTCCAGCTCATTACCTCCAAACCGGTGATGTACGTTTGCAACGTCGGCGAATCGGAAGTACTGACAGGAAATGCACATGTGGAAGCATTGCGTGCGTCCGTTGCCGAAGAAAAAGCCGAAGTGCTGATCATCGGTGCGAAGATCGAAGCGGATATTACCGAGCTGGAAACCTACGATGAGCGCAGAATGTTCCTCGACGAGCTCGGACTCGACGAGCCGGGTGTGAACCGTTTGATCCGTTCCGCTTACGGTTTGCTCAATCTGCAGACCTATTTCACCGCCGGCGTGAAAGAAGTACGTGCATGGACCGTTCAGATCGGTGCTACGGCTCCGCAGGCTGCAGGCGTCATCCACACCGATTTCGAAAAAGGATTCATCCGTGCCGAAGTCATGAAATACAACGATTTCACCACCCTTGGTTCTGAAGCAGCCGTTAAGGAAGCCGGTAAATTCAAGGTCGAAGGAAAAGAATACATCGTCGAAGACGGAGACATTATGCATTTCCGATTCAACGTATAAGGATACTTACACAAAGTGAAACGGGATCTTCGGGTCCCGTTTTTTTGTGGAATGAAATTGCAGCCGTTTCAATAGGGTTATTTCCCGTTTTCAACAGATCTACAGGCCGTTAGAGCATATTTACATCTGTTTCAAGAAGATTTACAGGCGTTTTTAAGAGATCTGCAGCCTCGCAGAACACATCTGCAGGCGTTTCAAAGACATTTACACACGTTTCAAGACAATCTACAGGTGTTTCAAAGACATTTACACGCGTTTCAAGACAATCTACAGGTGTTTCAAAGACATTTACACGCGTTTCAAGACAATCTGCAGGCATTTCAAAGACATTTACACACGTTTCAAGACAATCTACAGGTGTTTCAAAGACATTTACATACGTTTCAAGACAATCTGCAGACCGTTCAAAGACATTTACACACGTTTCAAGGAGATCTGCAGTCGTTTCAAACAGGTTTACAATCGTCTTGAACAAATCGACAACGACTTTAAGAACAACTCCAGACGTTTTCAGCAGTCCGGCAGGGAGTAAGAACAATTGTAGTATTTTACAGCGGGATCTTAACCGTTTTTATCCGTTAGCAACGGCTATGCCCGCATCAGCATTGACTTTCAGGGAAATTGCAATACATTTTTCAACAAGCTTTTGAATGTCGGGGAGATTCATTCTTAAACAGCTGAGATCTTAAAATCCGAAGAGACTGACAAAGGAAGTCTGCTCCAGATTACGATGCTGAATCCTTTCGTCCCCGTATTTTTAAAAGAAAATCTTAACCGTTTTTATCCGTTAGCAACGGCTATGCCCGCATCAGCACTGACTTTCAGGTCCGGGGCGCAGGTTTTTAACGTCCTTTCGCCTGTCAAAGGCGATCTACTCTTAAACTCCTGATGTCTTAAACTCTTAATCGCTTCCCGCGCTCATTTACACGTTCCTTCTCCGTGCTCTTCGCGCTTTGTCCGCCTACTGGCGGGGTTAAAAGCACCACCAGGCTCTTCATTCCTGAAATACTGACTCTTACTCGCCCAAAATCTCCCCTCCGCCATTAACGCATAAATAACACACGCTCATACCATCTGAGTGAAATCTATTTGTACATTTGAACCGATGTTAGCCCGGAAAAATAAATCCCTTTTTTTACTGGTGGCGATCTTTGCCATTGTAACCTCTACGTTCAGGTCGAGCTTTGAGGACGCGGCCGATAATTCCATCGCATCCCGGCACACCCATTCCACCAAATATTCGTATTCTTCCCTCCAGGTCTCTTCGGTTCTCTACGATATCGAAGAAGATGCCGAGATCGAGAGCGGAGAAGAAGTACAAGAGCTCCTTGCTGTTGCAGGAGCATTCACGCAGGTTGATTTTGCATCCTTCCGGCAGACTGAAAGCGTTACAGCAGTAAGCCTGCACGATGATGCGGGCCGTTACGGCTATTCGCAGCCCATTTACCTGCTTCACAGAAATTTCCGGATCTGATACGTTTGCCGCGAACGCGTGCATTCCCCCTGACTTTGATGGTTATCCGCCATTGACAACCGTTGTGTGTACTTTTTTTGTGATACAACTGTTTGCAACCGCAGCATAAAGTCAGTTACGCGTTCAATTGATTGAATACAGCGCCCACAGGAAACATCTGCCATCGATCGTTCCCCGCGCGCCATCATTCTCATTCAAACGTATCATGAAAAATTCAACATCACTGTTTAATGAAACGGCTGTTCTCGGGCACATTAAACACTACCTGCCTGCACAGGCGCCGCTGAAAGACTTTATTCACCACAATACGCTGCACGCGTTCCAGCACGACGATTTCCATGCGGGACTGGCGCAGGCTTCTTCCATTTTCGGGTACAAAGTGTACCTTGAGATCGAAGAGTACCGCACGGCTTACAAAGAAGGAAAGATCGATCCCGCTGTTTTCGACCGTGTACTCAATCAGCACGTTCAGCGCGACGATCTCCCGTTCTACCGCATGATGCTCCTCACAGGTCCTATTGAATACCAGTCCAGGAAACGCATCGGCGAGCTGCGCAAATACTGGAAAACCATTTTTAAAACAGATCTCGATTCGCGTGTACACCCGAACCTGTTCAAAATCGTTGGAAGTTACCTCGACCAGGGCATTTCCACCTGGCATTTTCCCTCTCATGAAAGCGGTTTCCTGGCTTCCATCCGCGCGTTGGAGAACAACAGCTTCGTGTCCTTGTTCAAATCCAGGCGCGTAAAAGAGCTGCTGCTCAATGAAGCCACAACACTGTCCGATCTGCTCCATATTCTCGTCGGACGCGAAGAATTGTTTGAACATTACCTCTTCGATCAGCAGTTTGGACATCCGGGCTGGTCGGGAATGGTAAGCGTGATCGAAACAAATCCCGGGACCTTGCTGAAACGCAAGACCATTACGCTCAACGATTTCATCTTCGTGGAATGTTTGATGGAAATCGACGCGATCGACGATGTTTTCGGCGATAAATGGGATGCGCTCGGACAGTTTATCACTGCTCCGGTGAAAGAGCTGTTCCGCGAAGTACAGGTCTCCATCAACGATCGTTTATTAATGATCTGGCACGAAGCGTTCGAATGGTCCTATTACAACCAGGTACTGCTCGGCATTGCCGCCAACGAACAATCTCCCGACCGTGAGACGCCGCCGGAATTCCAGGCAGTGTTCTGCATCGACGACCGCGAATGTTCGATCAGGAGATATGTGGAACAGGGCGCGCCGGACTGCGAAACGTTCGGCACACCGGGACATTTCAACCTCGAATTCTATTTTCAGCCTGAGAACGGGAAATTCACGACCAAAGTGTGCCCGGCGCCGCTCAGTCCCACCGTCCTCATTCGTGAATTTGAGAACAGGAGCAGGAGGGAAAAAGACATTCACTTTTCAAAACAATACCACAGCTTCTTTGTCGGGGCGTTTATGACCGGGATCGTGGGAGCATGGTCGGCAGTCCGGCTGGCGTTTACCATTTTCCGCCCGCGTACCAGTCCGTTGACGTCGGCTTCGGGGCGCCACATGGATCCGCATTCAAAACTGCAGATCGAAAACACCGGCGAATTCTCCGAAGACGGACTGCAATTAGGATTTACGCATGAGCAAATGGCCGACAGGCTGGAAGGTTTGCTGAAAAGCATCGGGCTCGTGAGCAATTTCGCTCCTGTTATCTACGCTTTCGGACACGGATCCACGAGTGTGAACAATACACACTTCGCCGGTTACGATTGCGGCGCCTGTTCGGGAAGGCCGGGATCGGTGAACGCACGTGTGATCAGTTATATCGGAAACCACAAAACGGTGCGCAGCATTTTGGCAACCCGCGGATTGGTCATTCCCGATTCTACCGTCTTTATCGGCGCATTGCACGATACGTCACGCGACGAGGCTACCTTCTTTGACATCGAAAAACTGTCGCAGGAAAAGCAGCAGAAGCATGCTGCGCACAAAGCGATCTTCATAAAGGCGCTCGACCTCAACGCCAAAGAACGTTCACGCCGTTTTATGTCGACCGACACAAGCGCTTCGGCAGCACACGTGCACAACCAGGTGAAAAAACGCACTGTTTCCCTGTTCGAGCCGCGCCCCGAGCTCAATCACGCCACAAACGCGTTGTGCATCGTTGGCCGTCGCAGCTTTTCAAAAGGTGTTTTCCTTGACCGTAGGGCGTTTATGAATTCTTACGATTACCGCGTCGACACCACAGGCTCGCTCCTGGAAGGAATTCTGAATGCAGCCGCTCCGGTTTGCGGAGGAATCAACCTCGAATATTATTTTTCCCGTGTCGACAATCAGCAACTGGGAGCAGGCACGAAGCTTCCGCACAATGTGATCGGACTCATCGGCGTTGCCAACGGCATCGAAGGCGATCTGCGCACCGGTTTGCCCAGCCAGATGATTGAAGTGCACGATCCTGTCCGCTTAATGGTCATCGTGGAGCAGTTTCCCGATTTTGTACTGGAAGTCATACAGCGCAACCCCAGAACATACGAATGGTTCAGCAACAACTGGGTGCACCTCGTTGCTTCCAACCCGGAAACGGGCGCGCTTATGCGTTTTGAGAACGGCGTATTCGTTCCATGTCAGCTCGTCAGCAAGCCGGTTGAACAGCTCATCGACGTACTCGACCTGATCGAACAGAACGACGGCAATCTTCCGGTTTACCTCTATAAAACAGCACGCTGATGGAGCTGCTCATCCTATCGCTGGTCGCCATTCCGTTCCTTGGTTTCCTGGTCAGCCTGCTCGTTCCGGCAACTGATGAAAAAGCAGTATCGACGACTGTTCTGGCAACAACCGCCGGGTATTTCGCCGTTGCGCTGATCTTTGCCGCAAGCTGGGTCATCAAAGGCTTTCCGAACATCAACATTCACGAGATCTCCATTTTCAAATCCAAGGAATACGATTTCTTCATCGATTTCTATTGCGACCGGATCACGATCACGTATTTGCTGATCGGCTCCATGCTCACGCTGCTCGTTGCCGTTTACAGCCGTCGTTACCTGCACCGCGAAGACGGTTACAAGCGTTTTTTCAATACGCTGCTGTTCTTTTTCTTCGGGTACACGCTGATCATCTTTTCCGGCAACTTCGAAACGATGTTCATCGGGTGGGAGATCCTCGGAATTTCCTCTTTCCTGCTGATCGCTTTCTACCGCAACCGTTATTTACCCGTAAAGAACGCCGTAAAAGTGTTCTCCATCTACCGCATCGGCGATGTAGGGCTCATCCTCGCAATGTGGCTCAGCCATCATTTCTGGGGAGAGAATGTCGCGTTTACGCAATTCATGAACGCGAAAGTGGTACACCATCATGTGCTCGATCACACGGGAATTGCCGCGCTGATCTCCGTTATGCTGTTCCTGGCGGCCGCTGCGAAATCCGCTTTACTGCCGTTTTCCTCCTGGCTGCCGCGTGCAATGGAAGGCCCGACGCCTTCGAGCGCCATTTTTTACGGATCGCTTTCCGTACACATCGGCGCGTTCCTGATGCTGCGCACTTTTCATTTCTGGGAAGAGCAAACCGGCGTGCGAATTGCCATTGCCGTTGTTGGTTTGCTCACAAGTATCGCTGCGAATTTCTCGGCGCGTGTGCAGGGAACGGTGAAAAGTCAGATCGGGTACGCTTCCATTGCGCAGATCGGGCTGATCTTCGTGGAAATTGCCGCAGGTTTCGAGCTCATCGCCCTGATCCACATTTCGGCAAACGCCTTCCTGCGAACATATCAGCTGCTGATCTCGCCTTCCGTGGTGAGCTACAGGATCCGCGAACAATTCTACAGCTTCGTTCCCGTTGCTAAAACGATCGAAGACTCTTTTCCTAAAAAGCTCGAGTATTCGCTCTACCTGTTAAGCCTGCGCGAATGGAACCTGGACAACTTTATGTATCGTTTCCTCTGGAATCCGCTGAAGCGATTCGGAAATCAGCTCGGTTTTCTATCGGTGAAACGCGTTGCGTGGTTCTTCATCCCGGTATTCTTTGCAGGGATCGTGCTCTACTTTAAACAGGACGAGCTTCCGGTTACGCTGCGGCTCGTGCTCCCGATCATATTCGGAACAATAGGATTGACGATGGTGCTCAAGGCATTCACCGAACGCAATAACGTAATGACCAGCTGGGTGCTCGTGGTGATGAACCACATCTGGATCGTGCTCGCCGTGGCATTCAATGAAGAGCTGTCCGTAACTGAGCTGTTGTACTATTTCTCCGGAATCACAGTTGCCGGGCTCGTTGGCTATTGCTGTATCGCAAAGCTGAAAAAGCTGGAAGACGAAGTGAACCTGCGCCAGTTCCACGGCAACGTGTACGAGCATCCGAAGATCACGCTTGTGTTCCTGCTCGCCTGTCTTGGACTTGCGGGATTCCCGATCACGCCGACGTTCATCGGGGAGGATCTATTGTTCTCGCACATCCACGAGGACCAGATCGTTTTGGCAGGTATTGCAGCCGTCAGCTTCATCATCGACGGCATTGCGCTCATTCGCATTTACTCGCGTGTCTTCCTCGGGCCGCACCACAAAACATATCATGAAGTGGCAAAGCGCTCTTCATAGTCAGAACTACTATTAATTCAATATAACAACCCGAACAATGTCAAATACATCCAAACGATTTATTCCCGCTGACGGATTAGCCGGATTAAAACAAAACTTCTCAAAAGATGCGCTGTCAGGCTTCCTGGTATTCCTGCTTGCGCTGCCATTAAGCCTTGGAATTGCAAAAGCATCCGATTTTCCGGCGATTTTCGGACTCGTTACCGCCATTATCGGTGGAGTCGTCGTGAGCTTTTTCATGGGCGCACGACTTACCATTAAAGGTCCGGCTGCCGGATTGATCGCGATCTGCGGCGGCGCTATTGCTGCATTCGGCGGTGGTGATGTGGGCTGGCACCTTGCGCTCGGCGCGATCGTTGTTGCAGGCCTCATCCAGGTTTTGTTCGGCGTGTTCAAGCTCGGAAAGCTGGCCGACTTCTTTCCCGGAGCAGCCATCCACGGAATGCTTGCCGCGATCGGTATCATCATCATGGCCAAGCAGGTTCACAACATTCTCGGTGTCGATCCGTCGCTGCTCAAAGGAAAAGAGACCTTCGAGCTGCTGGCAATGATCCCGGGCAGTATCATGCATGAGAACGCACACATCACAGAGATCGGTATGATCTGTTTAGTGATCCTGGTCGGCATGAGCTTAGTGAAACACAAACGAATAAAAAAAATCCCCGCTCCGCTGATCGTGCTTGCAGTAGCTATTCCGTTGGGAATCGTATTGCACATCAGTACCGAAGAAGGAATCAAAGGTTTTGCAGACGTGAAGATCGGAAGCATCTTCGAATCGTTCACAGCCGGTTTTAAAATGAAAGGCGATTTCATCAGTCACGGATGGTTAAACGCGGATTTCAGCGGACTCTCGACGCACCTTGGCGTATTCATTCAGTACGTGGTGCTCTTTTCGCTCATCGGGACCATCGAGTCCTTATTAACGGCAAAAGCCATCGATGGACTGGATCCGTTCAAGCGTAAATCCAATTTCAATAAAGATGTGATCGCTGTAGGGATCGGAAATACACTTTCGGGCCTGCTCGGCGGACTTCCGATGATCAGTGAAGTAGCGCGTAGCTCCGCAAACGTTTCCAACGGCGGGGTTACACGCTGGTCCAACTTCTTCCACGGCTTATTCCTGCTGCTGGCAGTGCTGGTAGCCGTTCCCGTTATCGAAATGATCCCGAATGCCGCGCTTGCTGCCATGCTTACATTTGTAGGATTCCGTTTAACGCACCCGCGCGAGTACATTCACATGTGGCACATCGGGAAAGAGCAGTTCGCCGTATTCCTTGTAACAGTTGTACTGACACTTGCGACCGATCTGCTGATCGGTGTCGGCGGCGGAATCGTGCTGAATATGATCTTCGTGCTCGCACGCGGGCATAAATTCGGGAATCTCTTCAAAGCGCGCTTTACCGAGCAGAACGGAACGCTCTTTATCAAAGGCGAATTGTCCTTCACGAACTACCTCGGCCTGAAAAAGAAATTCCAGAGCTATTCCGGCAACGCACTGACCGTTGATTTCCAGAATGCGAATTACATTGACCACAACGTGATGGCGCATTTGCTCGACACGCGTGAAGAATGGAAGTTTGACGGTAAAGAGCTGACCTTCCTGCACCTCGAACAGCTCGTTCCGGTGACCGAATATCCTTCCTCGGAACGCAGAAGAGGCGGAAAATTCGAAGTTACGCTCTCCAAACGCGACGTAGAGCTCAATACCTTCTCCGCGACCCATGAATGGAGCTATAATCCGGGATCCATCGCCGGCGAGAACTTCCGCAACTTCGGTTTGCTGTCCAATGTAACCGTAGACCGGGCGCAGAACATCATCACCGTTTCCAATGGAACCATCGTTGCCGACCTTCGCTGTGAAGAGCGCACCAATCTCGGCGGTGGGGAGCTGCAGGTAACAGCGTTGCTCACAGAGGTGAAGAATCTGCCTTCGTTCAGATTGAGCCGGGCAAATGTGTTCGATTCCATTCAGAATGCCATGCTGCATACCGACATTAATTTTGAAGAACATCCTGCTTTCTCCGGGCATTATAAATTACTGAGCGATAATCCGGAAGGAACGCGTAAGTTTTTCACTCCCGAACGACTGGAATTGCTGGAAAAAGAACGCAGTTACGAAATCGAGATCAACGGTCAGCATATGCTCGTGATCTCCGGAAGAGAAGTCCTAACAGCTAACGATATTGAAGCGATGGTGAACTTTAGCCAGCGTTTTCTCAAGCTTTCATAATCAATAAGTACAGTTGAATAACAAAGCGAAAAGCCGCTGTGGATCATTGATCTGCGGCGGTTTTTTAGTTTCCGGCAATTCTGAGGAATCAAAATAAAACATAAAATCATTGAATTTATTTACCATGGTAAATAATAAAGTGTATATTTGTTCCGTAATCAAAAGAAAGGAACAGAAAGATGGACAGAAAAGATTTTTTAAAGAAAGGACTGATGGGAACGGGAATGTTCGTTGCATCGGCCGCTTTGGGAAATGTGATCAAAAATGACATCGATGAACTGGAAGAACTGGAAACAATGGGTTTCAATCATCTTCCGAACACAGATTCAAAAGTGACCGGCAGTATGGTGCTGCACAAATCCGATTCACGCGGGCACGCCAATCACGGATGGCTGGATTCGCACCACACCTTCAGCTTCGCGAACTATTACAACCCGGAGCGTATGCATTTTGGTGTTCTGCGCGTATTAAACGACGACAGGGTAGATGCGGGAATGGGATTCGGAACGCATCCGCACGATAACATGGAGATTATTTCCATTCCGCTGGAAGGCGATCTCGAGCACAAAGACAGTATGGGAAACGTTGCCGTGATCAAAAACGGCGATATCCAGGTTATGAGCGCGGGAACAGGCATTCAGCACAGCGAATACAACCGCAGCAAGGATGTGCAGACAAAATTCCTGCAGATCTGGGTGTTCCCGAACAAAAAGAACGTAGAACCGCGCTACGACCAGATCACCCTGAAAAAAGAAGACCGTTTGAACAAGCTTCAGCAGATCATTTCGCCGAATGCCGACGACGAAGGCGTATGGATCCACCAGGATGCGTGGTTTCACCTCGGTCAGCTCGAGAAAGACGTCGAGCTGCCTTACTCAATGAAGAAAAGCGGCAACGGCGTTTACGCTTTCGTGCTGAGCGGAGACGTAACCATCAACGGCCAGGAACTGAACACCCGCGACGGGCTCGGAATCTGGGATACAGCATCGTTTTCCATCAAAGCCGGCAGCAATGCGGAAGTGCTCCTGATGGAAGTTCCGATGACGGTTTAAAAAAGAAAGAATAACACATACATAAACAATTAAATACAACGAAAAATGGCAACTACAAAATGGGCAATTGATCCCGCACACACAGAAGTAAGCTTCAAAGTAAAGCACCTGATGGTGTCAAATGTTAACGGACGTTTCGAAACATTCGAAGGCGCAGTAGAAGCAGAAGGAGACGATTTCTCCAATGCGAAGGCTGAATTCTCTGCAGACATCGATTCAGTGAATACAGGCAACGGCGACCGCGACGGACACCTGAAAAGTGGTGAGTTCTTCGATGCAGAAAAATTCCCGAAACTGACGTTCAAATCGACAGAGTTCAAAAAGATCAATGACGAAGATTACGAAATCAAAGGCGACCTTACGATCCGCGACATCACGAAAAACGTGACCGTTAAAGGAGAATTCGGCGGACTTGCCCAGGATCCGTGGGGAAACAGCAAAGCTGGCTTCAACATCAATGGAAAATTCAACCGCAAAGATTTCGGTTTGACATGGAACGCGCCGCTTGAGACAGGAGGATTCTTGTTGAGCGACGAAGTACGTATCAACGTGGAATTACAGCTTGTAAAAGCATAAGAGCAAGGGTTACAGTTAAGAAGATCACCATTCCGGGTTGCGGGGTGGTGATTTTTTTGTTCAGGATGCATCCTGAACGCACTGTAATCAAAATCCAACAAAAAACCGTCCGCGAAAATCGGGACGGTTTACTTGTTAAGGAGCATGAGTTTTTTAATATTCATCTTCATTGAACAGGAAGTCGTCTTTCGACGGGTAATCCGGCCAGATCTCTTCGATACTTTCATAAATATCGCCTTCATCTTCCAGATCCTGTAAATTCTCTACTACTTCCAAAGGCGCACCGTTACGGATTGCGAAATCGATCAATTCGTCTTTTGATGCAGGCCATGGAGCGTCCTCCAGATACGATGCTAATTCTAGTGTCCAGTACATCTTCTAAGTTGTATTTGTTGTTGTTTGCGCAAAAATAATCTTATTTTGAAAAAAAACAAGTCCCTAATCGAGGAATCGAAAAAAACTTTTTTACACAATTGTAAATGGTTTAAAATCAAGCGGTACGTGGCTTCCATGGACTCTCTTCCGCGCCGAGGTCGTGCGATAGTTTGCGCGAAAGCATGAACAGGTAATCGCTCAGCCGGTTCATATAGGCCATTATTTTCGGATCTGTCGGCTCATTCTCAGATAAATGCGTTACCAATCGTTCTGCTCTGCGGCAAACGCAGCGGGCAATATGGCAGTGCGAAACAGTCGGATGTCCGCCCGGCAATACGAAGAATTTCATTGGTGGAAGTCCTTCGTCCATGGCATCGATCTGCGTTTCGAGGAAGGTAATGTCCGTTTCGAACAATTCCGGCAGCGCCATCTTCGATTTCACGGGATCAGCTGCAAGCTGCGAGCCAATGGTGAACAAGCGGTCCTGTATTTCCAGCAGAATGGGTGTTATGGCCGAATCCGTGATCAGATCGCGCAGCATGCCGATGTGGCTGTTGAGCTCGTCGACCGTTCCATACGATTCAATGCGGATATGATGTTTGGGCAAACGCGTCCCGCCGATGAGCCCGGTAGTTCCTGCGTCTCCTTTTTTAGTGTAGATTTTCATGATCTAAAGATAATTGAAAATTGAAAATGTAAAATTGAAAAGGAAATGAGGCTTCGAGAGTTTAAACGATTGTTATTCTTTTCAATTTAAGAATTCTCCATTTTCCATTAAAACCACGGTGTTTTCAAAATTCTTGGGCGCAGCACAAAATGTTCCTTCACCTGTTGTTCACGTCGCCATACGAGTCCCATTCTGCCGAGATCGATCGTTACGTGAAAGCGCTCGTCGGCAACGATCGTGTTCCAGGCGCGCCACATATCGTCGCTCCAGCGGATGTCGTCGAGAATGAACAGTGTTTCGCTGTGTGAGCGGTTTAGCAGCTGTTCGAGGTAGTGCAGCGTCGCGTCGCCGTCGTGGTGACCGTCTATAAAAACTAAGTCATAGGTGAAAAAGGAGGGAAGCTTAAGGAAATCGTCGAAAGAGGAACAAATCGTCGTAATGCCGCCCATGTTCCAGTAATCGTACGACTGGCAGGCTTTCGCAAGTGTTTCGGAACAGCCTTCTACGGTAACGATGTGGGAATCCGGTGCTCCTTTTTTCAGGTGAACGGTCCCGATCCCGACAGAGGTTCCCAGCTCGAGCATGACTGCCGGCCGATAAAACCGCGCCAGCCTGAAAAGCACGTCCCCGTAAATTCCGCGGCTCGAGCTTGTCTTCATCAGGCTGCGAACGGAACGCATCTTTTTGAGTGACTTAGAACCGGCACCTAAGTCGGTAACGGGGAATGGATTGCGGTTCCTGCCCAGCGTAGCGAGCCATTTTTTTCGTTCGGTCTGAAAATTTTTGTCAACCTTTGTCGTTAGACAATTGTCCACGAGTTGAAAAACAAACGGAGAATGAATGCCATGACGGCCTTTTGAGCGAAAAAAATACTGCCAATAGGAACGACTTTGCTGCATGGTACAAAGAAACAAAAAACGCTACAGACTCATGCATTCTATGCTAAATACTACGGTTGAGGAACAGCATGCGCGAATCATGCATGCGCAGCCTGCCGTTCACCTCAATGCTCCCTGCAAGCTCGGGGAAGGCATCATTGCCGTTTCAGGAGCTGATTACGCTAAATCACTGCGCGACCTGTTCAAACATTCCACCGAATCCAAAGCTTTTTTCATTCCCGCTTCGGGCTCCGGCTCCAGGATGTTCGAATTTCTCTTCGATTTCATCGAAAATCCGACGGAAGATAACCGCGGGCAGGTCGAGCGCTTCCTCAATCACGTGGAAGATTTCGCCTTCTTTCACCAGTTCCCCCTTGCGGTTCAGCGGCAGCTTACAGAGCGCACGATGGACATCGATGCATTTGTGGCTTATATCCTCAACGATAATGGAATGGGGCTTGCACATCTGCCGAAAGGGCTGATTCCGTTCCACAAGCACGGGCCGTTCCTGCTGAATCCATTTCATGAGCATATTTTGCAGGGGCTTGCCGTTTCTAACAATTCCTGCTCGTTTCATTTTACGATCCGCTCGGCTTTCCAGTCGCTGATCGAAAAGCGCTTGCAGCACATGGAAGGCATGACCGGGAAGAAACTGTCCATTGCTTTCAGCGAACAGAATCCCGAAACGGATTCCTTTGCTTTTACACCCGAAGGCGAGCTGGCAGATTGCGAGAACGATCAGCCGTTGCGCAGACCTGCCGGCCACGGCGCATTGCTCGAAAACCTGAACGGTGTCGATGCCGATATTATTTTCATCAAGAACATTGACAACGTACAGCACCTCAATCATGCCGAAGAAGCCATTGAAACGCAGCAGCTGCTTGGCGGTTTACTGCTTAATGTACAGCGCGAGATCGCTTTCATTCTGAAAAACCCGACGATTGAGGAGATCGCGGAACTGAACAGCCGTTTTCAACTGTTCCATCCCGAAGAGCTGACGAAGCCGCTCGATCATTTAGTAAGCTTGCTGGAACGGCCGTTGCGTGTTTGCGGAATGGTGCGCAACGAAGGGCAGCCGGGCGGAGGGCCGTTCTGGATCCGTGAAGAAACCGGGATTTCCAAGCAGATCATCGAGAAAGCGCAGATCAGCATGAGCGGCGATCAGTACCGCCTGATGATCCAGTCTACGCATTTCAATCCGGTAATGATGGTGTGCAGCGGCAAGTTGCCATCCGGTGAAAAAGTTGATTTTACACGCTACCGCGATTCTGAAAAGTACTTTATCGTTCACAAAAAATACAGGGGCAAGGATATTCGCTTCACGGAGCTTCCGGGTTTGTGGAACGGAAGTATGGCGCACTGGAACAGCGTGTTCGCAGAAATTCCGAGTACGACGTTCAGTCCTGTGAAAACGATTTTAGATTTGCTGGAAGGTGCGCACCAGGCGTGAATTAATCGTTCCGGGATGCATTCCGGACGTACCTGCTTAAGTCCTGATGTCCCGCCTCCTGAATCTGCTCACTGCAGCACGAAATTGATCGGCAGATGAAAGTACGAACGGATCGCTTTGCCGTTGATGTATCCCGGTTTCCAGTTGGGTAAGTTCCTGCAGGCTCTTTCAGCTTCCCGGTCGAGGTGATAGGAAACTCCCCTGATTACTTTAACATGCGTTACGTTGCCATCGGCTTCGACGATAAAACGAAGGTATACTTTTCCTTCTTCACCTTCTTCCAGCGAGTGTTGCGGATACCTGATCTCGTTGCTCAGCCATCTGGTCAGTGCAGGCTGTCCGCCCGGAAACTCTGCCTGGATGTCCGTTAAGACACTAATGGTGTCTGTTACCCGGATAGGATAAGCGGCATCTTCAAGAGCCCATTTTGCGGCATTTACAGAATCTTCTATGAGCAGCAATTCCCTGTTCTCCGGATCGCTGTAGCGAGTGAGCAGCACATTCAGGGTATCGCCGCTTCTGTGGGGATCACAGTTGACGGCATTACTGTAATACGCTATCTTGTCGAAGATGACAACTTCTCTTCTTTTGAGTCGTTTCATCGTTACATAGCCGTCGCTGTTCGTATAACCTTCTTTTCCGCGCGATTCCCGGTTGGTGCTTACATCGGCCAGCGGTTTGCCGGTGGTTTTATCCGTGACGTGGAAAACGACGTTCATCCGGCAGGAAGCCAGCAGCAGGAAAGCGAGTAAAAAGAAGAAAAGGTGTTTCATAAGGCAGTTTGGAGCAAAGCTAATGATAAATTGAAAATGTAAAATTGAAAAGAGAAATCGTCTTAGGCCTTTTTCAATTTTACCTTCGCTGAACTACGGTTTACCTTTCAATTCATGTCATTCTCTTCGTTCCCCGATCTGCTGTCTCCACATGGCGTAATACAGGCCTTTTTCATCCAGCAATTCGGTGTGCCTGCCCGTTTCGATGATGACGCCTTTTTCGAGCACGAAGATGCGGTCCGCATGCATGATCGTGGACAAACGGTGGGCAATGAGCACAGTAATGTGCTCTTTCTTGTCGGTGATCGTACGAATCGTATTGGAAATCGCTTCTTCTGTCAGGGAGTCGAGTGCGGAAGTGGCTTCATCGAAGACCATTAGCCTTGGATGCCTCAGGAGCGCACGAGCGATCGAAAGGCGTTGCTTTTCCCCGCCGCTCAGCTTCATACCACCTTCGCCGATAATCGTGTCGATGCCGTTTTCGCTGCGGGCAATAAGATTGGCGCAGGAAGCCTGGTCGAGCGCATGGTTGATCTCTTCGACGGTTGCATCGGGCTTTACGAACAGGAGGTTTTCGCGAATGGTCCCGGAGAACAATTGCGTGTCCTGCGTTACAAATCCGAGCTGCTGCTGCAATTCGTCCTTATCGATCTCGTCTGCACGAATGCCGTTGTAGAGGATCTCCCCGTTTTGTGTGGTATACAAGCCGACAAGCAGCTTAACGAGTGTACTTTTCCCGGAACCGCTTGGCCCGACGAAAGCGATGGTCTCACCTTTGCGCGCTTCGAACGAAATACCCGTCAGGGCGTCGTACGTAGCCGATTTATGACGGAACGTAACATTGCTGAACTGCAGTTTTTCGATGGCGTTCAGCTGTACCGGGTTGGCGGGTTTCACCTCGACCGGTGTATTGATGATCTGCTCGAAGTTCGCCAGAGAAGCTTCTGCCTCCCGGTAACTGATGATCACATTTCCAACTTCCTGCAGCGGCCCGAAGATGAAGAAGGAATAGAACTGCATCGTGATGATCTGCCCGAGTGAAAGCGATTCTTTGAACAGCAGGTACAGCAGGATGAACATAATGGTCTGGCGCATCAGGTTCACTAGGGTTCCCTGGATGAAGGAGATACTGCGGATATCGCGTACTTTTTTCAGCTCGAGCTGCAGGATCTTTCGCGTGGCGTCGTTCAGCCGGTTGGTTTCCTGGTTGGTGAGCCCGAGGCTTTTTACCAGCTCGATGTTGCGGAGGCTTTCGGTGGTGCTGCCGGCTAATTGCTTGGTCTCGCGCACGATGTTCGTCTGCACTTTCTTCACCCTGCGGGAAAGATAGCTGGTGATCACGCTGAGCAATGTGGCGGAAATCACGTAGACGATGAGCAGGCTGATATTCACCGAAATGGCGTATACCATTACGAAAACCAATCCTACGACGGAAGCGAAGAGGATGTTGATAAAGCTCATGATGAACTTTTCGGTATCGGTGCGCACTTTCTGGAGCACGTTCAGTGTTTCGCCGCTGCGCTGATCTTCGAATTCGTTGTAAGGGATCTGCAGGGTGTGTTTCAGTCCGTCGGTGTAAATATCCGCGCCGAGCTTCTGGATAATGAGGTTAATGGTGTAATCCTGGAATGCTTTCGCGATACGGCTCACCATGGCAACACCGATCATTGCAGCGATGAGGATGCCGACGCCTGTCAGGAATTCGGATTGGGTATAGGCCTCCGGTTTTTTAGCGTAGCGGTCGAGCACTTTCCCGAAAATAAACGGGTCGAGCAGGGAGAAGACCTGGTTGATACTCGCCAGTATCATGGACAGAATTACGAGCCCTTTATAGCGTTTAAGGTAAGATACAAGAATTTTCATGCGTTGTTATTGTCATTAAAAGTGAGTTCTTCCACGGCGTGTTTGTGAAATAGCTGAGACTGTATGAATTGTTTAGTCGCCGGAGATGGGCAAAGTTAATTAAAAAGTAGAAAGGGGAGAGATAAGTGGCTGATTTTGGATGTCTATTTTTGATTGAATATTTTGGAAGAGTTAACGCCTGTTTTATGCTTCATTTTACTGTTGAAACGAAGCAGACTTTTTTAAAGCTGCGTTTTTTTTGTATATTCGATTAACTGCGGCGTTATCTGGATTAACCTGACAGGATTGCAAGAATGACTTTCAGCCGGGGAACCCCCGGGTGATCTCCGGATAGCAGCCGGGTAATACGTGGGTTTACCATAGGAGGTGTTTACAGTATTCACCTGTTATCCATAAGATATCCCTATATCACTTACCGGTAATCGTTATAGTATCTATAGGCTATCTAAGCAGTATGCTTTTTGTTTTAAACCAGTTTAAACGTGAGCGGAAGTGTTTAACTTCATTAGTAAAGCCGCTGCCGTTTAATCATGTAGCGTGTGAGCACTTCCTGCAGGCCGTTTGCGGTGTCTGCGGGCATAAAATCCACCGCATACTGGGAGCAGCGCAGCTCGATGTCGTGGAAATAGGTTTGAATGGCTTCCGTATACGCTTTTTTGACTTCGGAAGGATGTAGCTTCATCTTTTCGCCGGTTTCCATGTCCACGAGGTTCATCGGGCGGTTGTCCAGCGCAAAATCCACTTCTGTTTGCCGGTCGACTACGTGGAAAATAACCACTTCATGCTTGTTGTGGCGCAAATGCTGAATGGCCTGCATGAAGGTGTCGAGCTGGGCAGGATCTTCGAGCAGGTCGGTAAAAATAACCACGAGGCTGCGCTTGTGACACAGCTCGGCGACGTCGTGTAAAGCCTGAATGGCGTCGGTGGCCGTTTTCGACTGGTCGGAATATTCGTGCAGGTGCTTTTCCATTTCATGCACCATGTACCGGTGATGTGCCAGCGAAGACTTTGCAGGAATGTGCGTGCGCAGCTGCGTATCGAAGAGCGACAGGCCAACGGCGTCGCGCTGACGCTTCAGCAATTCGGCGATCGAAGCCGCGGCAAGCAGGGAGAATTCCAGCTTGGACAGCTCGTTCTTTCCGCGGTACAGCATACTTGAAGAAGTGTCGATCACGAGCTGACAGCGCAGGTTGGTCTCTTCCTCGTATTTCTTGGTGAAGAGCTTCTCGCTCCGCGCAAACAGCTTCCAGTCGATGTGCCGCGTAGACTCGCCTTTGTTGTACAAACGGTGTTCGGCAAATTCGACCGAAAACCCGTGAAAAGGGCTTTTATGCAGGCCGGTAATGAATCCTTCCACTACCTGTTTTGCGAGGAGCTCTAAATTGCCGAATCGGGCCAGGTCTTCTTTCCGGATGCTTGAGATCATAGGTTTAAAAGTAGGAAATTTATTTCAGAACGGGCGTAAGCGAATGGAATCGGAGCAGGAAAAAATCGCGCGGTACAACGTCTGCCGGGATTCGCACGTCTGTTCAGAGAAATGCTTCCCGGAAGGTAGGGAATCATTGTTCATACATGCAATCTGCTCATTGAGCAGCTGTTTAATAAATGAAAGTAACTAGCTTTAGCTTATGAAAAGAGGCAGGTTTTTAAGAAGTATCCGAATAGCGGCATGTATGCTCCTTGCGGTGAACAGCCTTTCTGTTTACGGACAGCTGGGCGATGACAAGCTTAATTTTACACTGGAAGCAGCGCTTCCTTCGGGGAGGGCAAACCCTGCTTACCGCAATTTCCTGAACGGACTCGTGAATGTGCAGCCGAAAATACAGTACAAGTTTGCTAAGACACTCTTTGTTGCTGCGGGCGCACGGTACAGCTATTATACTGTAAGCGAGTTCAAAGTTCCCGAGAAAACAACGGGCGGCGCGAACAGCTTCGGCGGATTCGTAGAGATCGGGTGGAATTCCTGGCAAACGCGCCGGTTTGGACTCGAAGCCGGACTGAAAACAGGTTTCGCGCAAACGGTCTTTATCACGGGTCTCACACGCGCTACGGGAATTCAGCGCGTCAATGCGGCGTTCTTTCAACCGACGATCTCCCTGATCCTTGCTGCCGATGAGGCCGTTGCGTATCGCTGGATCGTTGGCTACAATGTCGATATGTACAATTTCCAGCCTCATCACCTCGGCATGACCGCGCAGGGCGGCTATACGGCGGACGATCTCAGGAAACCGAGCCAGTCGCTGCTTGTAGGCTTTGCGTTTACGTATTATTTCGGCAACGACCGGGATCCGTATATTAACGACTAATAGTCTTTTTGTCTCCGGTCGACTAGTCTTCTGTCCAAGGGCAACTGATTAGTTAAGAGCATATCCACCGTATTTAAAGGTTTTTTCTTTCTTCTTTTTCCATTGCCGAAAAGAAGCAAAACCCCGAAAAAAGCATTCGGGGAGGCCGTAGAACGCTCTCTTGAAAACTACGGGGCGTTCCACTGCCTGAATCCCGTCCGCCAGCTGGCGGATCGCCAGGCCATTACGAAATTGTTTTACAAACATTCCATGGCTGAGCTCAGACAGGGATTCGACTACGTTTCACTTTCCTTGTTTTCTTACGAGATCGTCCTAAAGGCCGGATATATTTCAAGATTCAGATCTTAAGTGTCGATCGCAATCCTGTAATCAGGATTAGTGAAAAATCAATCTTTATGAATTGAAAGCAGTAAGCAGTCTTTATCGAATCTTTAGAAAGAGAATTAAAGAGGCGGAATTCTCTATAATTTAAGGCTTGTGCCATTTAATAGGAAATTGCCCTCCAGAGAGAGTAAAGAGCATTCTTTTCCCTCCCCTTACTTTTTCTTCTTTAAGATCTTGAAACTTTCCTTTTTGAGGGAAACTTCGAAGCTGCTTTTCCCGGAGATCAGGAACTGAATATTGTCTTTCGTCAGCATCGTATGCAGGTCGTCTACATCAAGGTGTACAAGCGAAATGTCGGCCTTTTTAGAGATCTTGCTCTTGCTGATCGCTTTGCGTGCATAATCCGGAATAGCATCCATCAGCCCGCCGACATCGAAGCTCATGTAGTCGCGCATCAGTTCCAGGATCTGCTGGTGAAGCAGGTCGGCCATGGAGTTGAATACTTCGTCGTCGAGGCGGTTTTCGAAGGATACATTTTTGATCGCCAGCACTTTTTTGTCTTCCGAAAGCCTGGGAAAGCCGCGCAAAAGAATTTCGCCTTTGATACTGCCCGAATGTTTGACCCGCAGGTAAATGTTATGCTGGCCATTGATAAGACGGATCCGTCGGATCTTCACGTTGTAGCCTTTGATCTGGAATTCTTTCCCGGCCAGCTCTTTTTTGAGAATGCGGTTCAGCCGTTCCAGCGGAAAAAGGCAGTGAAGGTAGATTTTGCTCACGCCTTCGACTTCCGAGCGTGCGATCACATCGATCTTTTTCGGGAAAGCAACAAGCGCAATTCCGGCCGTGTCTTCCGCAAAGCGCACAAATACCTTCGAGGTAACGATCAGGTCCAGTTTCAGGGAATCGTTCAGTGTTTTGTCGACGTGAATTCCCAGTGTCTGCGGCTGAATGCGCACATAGAGGTCCTTCTGCTTTTTATTCGCTTTAATCGATTTCTGAATGTTGTTCCAGACTTTCAGCGCGGGCTTTTTCAGATCGATCTTTGCGCTGATGAGCTGGTCGATACGTGACGTGATCCCGGGCGCTTTTTCGAGCATGATCTCGTTGATCTTCTCTTTCAGGTTGAATTCGATGCCGAGCACCTTAATGTTCGGTTCCTCGTTCCACTGGATCTCCGTGAGCGTGGAGCGCACATTCAGCTTCATGTTCTCTCGGATATTGATGATCGATCGGAATTTAGCAGAAATGAACAGCGTGAGCGGTTCCTTTTTGAAGAACTGCACGTTTTTCTTGCCAATGATCTTCTTGATGTATTGTACTTCGAGTTTCAGCGGAATGGAAGAATTGAAATAGGCGTTGTCCAGCGAAAAATCGAGCTTGCCCATACGCGTCACTTTCAGGATCAGCGTATCGTTGCCGTTGTTGAGCGGAATGCGCTTGTCGGCAAGTACGTGCTTGATCTTTGCGTTGGCAACCTGCTCGATGTCCTTCATCGAAATCAGCAGGGGAAAGTTCATGGTCGTTACCTCGGGCTGGAAGATTTTCTCCGACGTATTTTCAACGAATTTGAGCTCTTTGTGTTCCACCACCAGCATAATGACGACAACGGCGACCACGATCAGTGAAAGAAGTGTAGCAATGATCTTAAATGTCGTTCTCATGAGCTTGTTGGAGTTTAGCCACTACAAAATTAGGGTTATTCTGTAACGGATTGGTTAACAAAAGCTAAAGTTGGGGGCAGGGAGAGATTAACCACAAAAGACACAAAAGAGCACGGAGAATAAAGAGGTAACATCGGGGTGTTTTTTTTGCCACGGATGACACGGAAAGACACGGATGTTTGGGTGTAGGTTTAACCACAAAAGGGCACAGAGGGTGTTTTACCACGGATGCCACGGAAGGCACGGATGTTTTAATGTAGGTTTAACGACAAAGAGACAAAAGAACATAGAGGATACGTGTGTGGTGTTTTGACACAGGAGGAACAGAGCACGACTTTTATAGCACCGAACGAAATTAATTTCCTACTTGATAATGCCTGCAGCTTAGTGATACTAGTAATCTAAGCGTTTCTTAACGGATCTGAAACGCTTGTTTTTAACCTTCTTGTCTAAAATTATCGACCTGTTTTAAACAAGTGTTTAAAAAGAGTGTTAAATTTGCGCCCGAAATGACAAAGATTACCAAAGACTCTTCGACAGAAGAAAAGATCAAAGATGCTGCGCGCCGTGTATTTATGGCGAAGGGCTTCGACGGCTGCTCCTCCCGGGAGATCGCCAACGAGGCAGGAATGAACGTTGCCCTGGTTAATTATTACTTCCGTTCCAAAAGCCAGCTGTTCCAGCTTATTTTCCAGGCCGCTTTGGAGGATTTCATGCTTTCGCTCATGCACGTGTTCGAAACGACTATGCCGCTAGAGAGCAAAGTGCGCATTTTCATCGAGCGCGAATTCGATTTCCTTGCGCGCCACCCGGAAATGCCCGTTTTCATTATGAGCGAGATCCGTCGCGAAGATAACTGCACGATCCAGGACATGCATCTCATCGACCGGATCGCTTCAACGGGTGTATTCGAAGAAGCGATGAAGGCGCAGGAAGAAGGACGCATGCGCAAGGTCGACCTGATCAGCGTGATGATCCTCATGATGGGCAACTGCCAGTTCCCGTTCCTGGCAAGGCCGCTGATCAGCGGTATTCACGGGCTCACGGAAGAGCAATACGATCAGCAGCTCATGCTGCACAAACAATACGTTACTGAAATGATGATGGGGTATTTGTTTCCCCATGGTCCGACACGATAATCAAATGTTAAACACTAATTTAAAATGTAGATTCGTATGAAGAAACAACTGCTTGGTTTAGTGGTCATTTTGAGCGGGTATTTCTCCTTCGCTCAGGAGCTCGACCTGGAAACCTGCCTGAAAATGGCAGATTCCGCTAACCTTACTATTCGAAACGCACGTCTGGACATGGCTATCAACGATAAGCAGATCGACGCTTATCTGTCGGCCAGGCTTCCGAAGCTTGCCTTCGCAGGAGATTATAAATACAATGCGATCATTCCCGGACAGGTGGTTCCCGCCCAGTTTTTCGGTGGTGCGCCCGGCACGTATTCAACCGTAGCCTTTGGTGTTCCATTTACACTGAGCAACACGCTGCAGCTGACGCAGGTGCTTTACAATCCGCAGGTCAACTACGGGATCCGCGCACTGGAGATCAACTCGCAGATCGTGGAAATTCAGCAGCGGCTCACCATACAGGAGATCAAACACCAGGTTGCCGGCACTTATTTCAATCTACAGGCTATTACGAAACAGTACGATTTTGTAGTTGGAAATATCGCCAGCATGGATAAGCTGATCGGGAATATGGAAGCCATGGTAAAACAACAGCTCGTTGTAGAAACCGAGGTCGACAAGCTGAAAATCAATCGTCTTACGCTCGTTAATACGCGCGAAACACTGAAAGCATCCAAAGATCAGCTGGAAACGCTGCTCAAGATCCTCATCGGTATGGATACCAAAGAAAACTTCACGCTTGCACCCGACAGGCTGGTGGAAAAATCCATCCTGATCGATGAAACAACCGTGAACAGGCCCGAGCAGGAGCTTGTGCTGGCGCAGAAACAGATGAACATCGAAGAGCGCAAAGGGACCAATATGTCGTACCTGCCGAGCCTTGCGTTTTATGCAGCGTACAATTATACTTACAACATCAAGCCGGAAGACGATTTCAGGACCGGTATCGAAGCTGCTTTCGTAGGCATCAAGCTCGACTGGACTTTATTCGACGGGCTTGAAAAGCACAACAAACAGAAAATGAATGCTTATACGGCGCAGAAGATCGCCAACCAGGAAGAGCTACTTTCAGAACAGCTGACACTGCAAACCGATAATGCGAAACGACAGGTAGAGATACAAACCAGCGCACTGGCGATCTCGCAGGAGCAGCTTGTGCTGGCGCAGCGCGTTTACAAGCAGACCGAAGCACAGTTCCAGCAGGGAACCATCGGCTCGAATGACCTGATCATTGCAGACAATTCCCTGCAGCAGGCGCAAACAAATGTGGTAGCCGCTTATGTGCAGCTTCGCCACGCAGAACTCGACTATTTAAAATCAATTGGCAATATAAAATAAACACTATGAAGCGCGTATTAATTATCGTATCCATCGTTATTGTCCTGGTCATACTGGCGGCAGTGAAACTGATGAACAACAAGGAGAAAGTTCAGAAGAAACTTTACATCCACAATGCTTCGGCAGCTGTTTATGTTGAATCTTCCAATCCCGTTACCCATACGTTCCAGGATGCATTGTCCTTCCTGGGAACATTTGATCCCTATCGTCAGAATACCATCGGCTCGGATGCTTCCGGAAAGATCATCCGCCTGGCGATCGAAGAAGGCGACCGTGTAAAACAAGGCCAGCTGATCGCCAAAATAGACGACGAAATGCTACAGCTGCAATTGCAGAACGCCGAAATTTCCATCGAAGGCCAGAAAAACGACGATAATCGTTACACCACACTGCAAAAGGAAAATGCCATTGCAGGCGTGCAGGTCGAGAAAACCAAGCTGGGACTTCGTTCCGCGGAAGTACAGAAAAAGCAGTTGCAGAAACAAGTGCGCAGCACTTCCATTACAGCGCCTTTTTCCGGAGTGATCACCAAGAAAATGGTCGATCTTGGTTCCGTGATCGGGCCGGGAACGCAATTGGTAGAGCTCACCGATATTTCTTCCCTCAAATTAACGGTTTCCGTTCCTGAGCGCGACATCATGAAGTTCAAGCTCGGACAGCAGGTGAATGTGTTCTGCGATATCTACGGTAAAAAAGCATTTGCCGGCAAAGTAACCTACATCAACGTTCAGGCAGATAAAGCGCACAATTTCAAAGTGCAGATCACCGTTAAGAACACCGGCGCCGACCAGATCATGGCTGGTATGTACGGTTCCGTAAAACTCACCAACAACCAGAGCAAAACAGGATTGGCCATTCCGCGCAAAGCGCTTGTCGGTTCTTCCAAAGACCCGAAGGTGTACGTTGTTCAGAACGGAAAAGCAGTGCTGACCTCTTTCACGGCTGGAACGAGCGACGGCGAATTCATCGAAGTAGTGAGTGGCCTCACCAAAAACGACGTGATCGTTGTGAAGGGACAGATCAATCTGCAGAACAACGCACCGGTTAAGACAAAAATCCAGTAAACCCATTCGGTCATGACACTTACAGAAATAGCCATAAAACGGCCTTCGCTGATCATCGTAATCTTTACGATCCTGATCGGCGGCGGGCTCATCAGCTACAACCAGCTGAGCTACGAATTACTTCCAGATTTCTCTCCGCCTATCCTGACGGTGACCACTCCTTACCCGGGAGCGTCGCCTGCAACCGTTGAAAGCCAGGTTTCCAAACCATTGGAAGATGCCCTCAGCGGATTGGAAGGCATCAACGAAGTAAGCGCTTTCTCGCTCGACAATGCGTCCATGATGATGCTCGAATTCAAGCATTCTGTAGACATGGACGTTGCTTTACAGGACGTGCAGCGAAAGATCGATAACATCCTCAACAAGCTTCCCGAAGGAGCAGAATCGCCGACGATCGCCAAGATCGAGCCGAATGCCGCGCCGGTACTGCAGGTCAGCGCCATTGCAACCAATATGGAAGACCGCGCGTTCATGCAGCTCATGGATGATGAGATCCTTCCGCAGATCAAACAGACAAAAGGTGTTGCCGAAGTACAGGTGATCGGAGGTGAAAAGCGCGAAGTGCGTGTGAACGTCGATAAAGACAAAATGAAGCTTTACGGTATCAGCCTGGCGCAGATCTCACAGGCCATTCAGTCGGCAAACGTCGAATTCCCTACGGGAAAAGTAAAGAACGACGACGAGCAGATGACCGTTCGCCTCGCGGGCAAATTCCAGTCCGTCGAATCGCTTTCTGACCTCATTCTGCAATCGACCGGAACATCCACCCTGCGTTTGCGGGATGTAGCCGATGTGGTCGACGATATCGCCGATCAGTCGAGCGTGAGCCGCTACAACGGTGTAAACGGGATCGGGATGCGCGTTAAAAAGCAATCCGATGCGAATGCCGTGGACATGGCTGCCGACACCCGTTTGAAATTCAAAGACCTGGAGAAAAAATACGCGAAAGAAGGCTTGAAATTTACCGTTGCAACAGATACGTCGCTGCCAACCATCGAATCCGTGGACGCGGTACTGCACGATCTAGAGCTGGCGGTATTGCTGGTAGCAGCTGTGATGTTGCTGTTCCTGCACAGCTTGCGAAATGCGTTTATCGTATTGATCTCCATTCCTGCATCCCTGGTTTCGACCTTTATCGCAATGTATTTGCTCGGTTACACGCTCAACCTCATGACATTGCTCGCGATGTCGCTCGTGATCGGTATCCTCGTGGATGACTCCATCGTTGTACTCGAAAACATTTACCGCCACCTCAAAATGGGCAAGGGCAGGAGGAAAGCTGCACTCGACGGACGAAACGAGATCGGGTTTACCGCACTTGCGATCACATTGGTCGATGTCGTGGTCTTTTCGCCGGTTGTCTTCGTAGAAGGAACCATTTCCGATATCCTGCAGCAGTTCTCCGTTGTCGTAGTGGTTTCCACCTTGCTTTCGCTCTTTGTCTGCTTTACGCTCACGCCGTGGCTGGCTTCCCGCTTTGCAAAAGAAACCGAGCTGACACCGAAAAAGATCCTTCACCGTCCGCTGATCTGGTTTGAAAAGCGCCTCACGATCTTCACCGAAAATTATGTGAAGCTTGTTGGCTGGGTGCTGCGCCACAAGATCATTACCGGGGTTTCCGTGCTTGCCTTGTTCGTTGTAACGGGAATGGTCATGGGGCTTGGGATCGTCGGATCGGAATTCGTTGCACAGGGTGACCAGGGGAAATTCATGGTCAAGCTGAAATACGATAAGAGTACGACCTTCGCGGAAAACAACGCCATTACTTACGACATCGAGCGTATGATCCTTGCGCAGGACAGCATGGTCGACATCGTCTTTGCGAATGTCGGTGGACCGAGTGCTGGTTTAGGTGCTGCTTCTTTCGGAGTGGAATCTCGCTCAGAACTGACCGTTAAGCTGAAACCGGGCGTTCAGAAAGATACGCCGACAGAAGAATACATGAACATGATCCGTCGCCAGATCGAGAAAGAGCACGCCGGTATCGAAGTGAAAACCATCAACATCGGTATGGTTGAATCCGAGGAAGCGCCAATCGAGATCTTCCTTTCTTCCGACGATACCGATCTGCTTAAACAGGAAGCTGAAAAGCTGAAAGGTGTCATCCTGATGATCCCGGGAGCGAAAGACCCGACGATCTCTACCGACGACGTAACACCTGAGGTGCGCATCGAGCTCGACAGGGAAAAAATGGGCCAGCTCGGCCTTCCGATCGCAACGGTGGGAATGCAGCTGCAAATGGCGCTGAGCGGGAACGACGATTCCCGGTACGATGAAAAAGGTACCGAATACGATATCCGCGTGATGTTCGATAAATTCGACCGCCGCGATGTGGACGACGTGAAAGAAATGACCTTCACAACGCCCGATGGTAAAATGGTGCGGCTCGGCGACTTTGCAGACATCACCGTAGACAACGGGAACGGAACGCTGGAGCGCAAGAACCGCAAGAGCTCCACTACCATCCGCGCGTATGTGCTCGGAGCAGCTGCAGGAACCGTGGCTGCAGAGATACAGAAACACCTGGACAAACATCCGCTTCCTGAAGAGGTGCGCATGACATGGGGAGGTGAGATCAAACGTCAGAACGAGTCCTTCGGGGCGCTTGGATCTGCTATGGGAATCGGGCTGATCCTCGTTTACCTGATCATGGTGGCGCTGTACGATAACTTCGTTTACCCGTTTGTCGTGCTGTTCTCCATTCCCGTGGCGCTCATCGGGGCATTGCTTGCGCTGAACTTCTCGTCTTCCAACATCGGGATCTTTACCGGCCTCGGAATGATCATGCTGCTCGGGCTCGTGGCCAAGAACGCCATCCTGATCGTCGACTTTACGAATCACCTCAAGCTGGAAGGCCGTTCAACTTACGCAGCATTGCTTGAAGCAGTTCGCGAACGTATGCGGCCGATCCTGATGACGACCATTGCGATGGTCGTGGGAATGATCCCGATCGCAACCGCAACGGGTTCCGGCGCCGAATGGAAGAACGGACTGGCGTGGATCCTGATCGGCGGCCTTACCAGCTCGATGTTCCTCACCATCCTGGTCGTACCGATGATGTATTACACCGTCGACCGCATCCAGGCAAAATTCAGCCGTAAGAAAAGAACGGAAGTAGGAGAAGATTCGGAAGACCTCCCTGCTCATCCGGTAATTTAGTACCTTCATTCATACAATTTGCAGCGAAAGCCGTTTCGATCATTCGGGACGGCTTTTGTGTTCAGGCAATGATCGTTTGTAGACACATGTTCACCGTGTGTATAGGCATGATCGCCTTCGCTTGTGTGAGATTTATCTTCGCTTGGGACACATTTGCCGTCGCTTGGGTCAGGTTAATCTTCGCTTGCGTCGCATTTGTCTTCGCTTGGGTCACATTTGCCGTCGCTTGTGTGAGGTTGATCTTCGCTTGTGTGAGGTTTGCCGTCGCTTGGGACACATTTGCCGTCGCTTTTGATACACACACCGTGTGTATAGACGCAATTCCCTTCGCTTTTAGTCTGTTCATCGTATGTATACATAACCTTGCCTGCTTTCCTGTATGTTCAATCAGGATAATAGCAACACGTTCCGGAAGAATGATTTTGTAACAGGTTAACAAACACTAAAATCTCCGCACTTAGCGCTATTCGTGGTACCTTGAACGGTAAACCAAAAACGAGTGTTATGAAAAAGTTCAGCGATAAATCACAGCCCCGCAAAAAAGCAGGTGCCTTCAGAAGAATCTTTGCAGTAGTGACCGGTTCGGTGATGTTGTACCGGGCTGTCAAGAGAAAGAAAGTATTAAAAGGCCTCGGCGCAGGATTACTGATCGCAAAAGGTGTTACCGGATTGGGGCTATTGAAAAATAAATAATACTGTATCGCACTGATAACAGGCACTTAGCCGTTGCTAACGGATAGTAACGGGTACGGCGTTACAACCCCGGACTGCTATAAGTAACGATACATTGCCGAATGCAAAACGCGCTGCCGATTTGGGACTACTACGTAGAGAGGAAACCTGTATCCCTTTAATACCGGGCACTTAGCCGTTGCTAACGGATAAGAAACGTTTACAGGCTTATAAACAGCGGATTTGCCGTGAATAGCCGGTAAATACTATCTTTATCCCGCTAAACGCTGTTCATGTCAACACCTATTTACATTCTCGGAACCGGACTTTCTCACAACGGATCGGCTGTATTGCTGAAAGACGGCAAGATCTGCGTTGCAATCGAAAAGGAACGCATTACCCGTAAAAAGCACGATGGCGGAAACGATACCGACGCCATTCGCTATTGCCTCGACGCAGAAGGGATTACGCCCGACGATATCGCCCTGGTTGTTCAGTGCGCGAATTTCGAAGTTCCTGAACGGGGACGCTTCCACGGCCCACGCGTATTTGCGGAAAATGTACAACCGCCACTCGTTAGTATTTCCCATCATCTTGCACATGCGTGGAGTGCGGCCGGAACCTGCCCGTTCGATACCTGCGCCATTATGGTCATCGATGGCTGCGGAAGCCCGTTTGAGCATTGTACCGATCTGGAAGGAGGAAAAGTAGTTCCCCGGGAGCTCCGCTCAGTTCGAACGGAAATGTGGTGCGAAAAAGACAGCTTCTACCATTTCGATGGGCAGAATATGATCCCGCTGCTCAAAGATTTCAGCCCGATGGCGACGGGAAGCAACGGCACGCTTCGCCTGCAAACCACGCAACATTCGATCGGCGGATTTTATGCTGCCGTGAGCCATTATGTATTCGGCAATCTTGACGACGTAGGAAAGCTCATGGGACTCGCGCCTTACGGAAAGCCCGGAGCATTGGCCGAAAAAGCGTTCCGAATGGAAAATGGAAGATTGTTCGTGAACGAAGGCTGGAAGGAACAGCTCAATAAACCTGCAGCTGATTACACGGCGTTTAAAAACGATTTCCATTATTACGCGGACATTGCCTTCTGGGCACAGCAACAGGTAGAAGACGCTGTGACGGCTGTTTTCCATGAACGACTGAATGAATTTCCCCACGACGAAGTATGCTACACGGGCGGCGTAGCGCTGAATGCCGTTGCCAATGCACGTTTGCTGAATGAAAATAGTGTACGGGAGTTATACATGGAACCGGCCGCCGGCGATAACGGGCTGGCACTTGGCTGTGCATTTTACGGATGGATAGAAGTCCTCGGAAAAGCAAAGGTTCCGCACAACGGTACTACCTGTTTTGGAAAAAGCTATGATGAAGAAGTTGTTCGGGAAGCGCTTGACAACGCACCTTCGGGCTGGAAGATCACTACAGGTGGAACGGAAGAAACAATCCGCAGAACGGCGAAATTACTTGCACAAGGAAAAACCGTTGGCTGGATGCAGGAAGGATGCGAATTCGGTCCGCGGGCTTTGGGACACCGAAGCATCCTCGCACATCCGGGAATAGACGGACTCGGCGATCACATCAATGCGAATATCAAGTTTCGGGAAGATTTCCGTCCGTTTGCACCGGCTGTGTTGCCGGAGTTTGCACAGACGTTCTTTGAATCGGGAAGAAAAAGCCCGTACATGATCTTGGTCGACAAAACACGCCCGGATTATTTAAATGCGTTGAAGAACGTAACGCATGTAAACGGTACGGCACGTGTTCAGACAGTCGATAAAACGTGGAACAGCCAGTTTTACCAACTGCTGGAAGCATTCCATGAGCTCAGCGGAATTCCCGTTCTGCTGAATACCAGCTTCAATAAAAAGGGGATGCCCATGGTCGAACGCCCGGAAGAAGCGATTGCACTTTTTGCCGAAAGTGCGCTTGATGTGCTGGTGATGGGAAACGTGGTGGTGGAGAAATGACGGGGACTTAAACGTTTCTTAACGGTTAGCAACGGTTAAACGTTGATCAGGATGTAATGTCGATTGGCTAAAAAAAACAATTGTTCCGCCGAATTAACCGGCAGAACAATTGTCGCTCATTACCTGTATCATCAACCAATAAAATCAATCAGGTCTTTGTTGAGTCTTTGTTTTTCAGTTATGAATAATCCGTGCGGTGCACCTTCGTAAACGATCAGTGATGCGTTTGGAATGAGCCCTGCAGCCTTCTCCGAGGAATTAGCGATCGGAACCGTTTTGTCGTTGTCACCATGAATGAGCAGTGTCGGCACATCGACCGATAAGCAATCGCTGCGGAAATCCGTGGATGCAAAGGCCCACAAACAGCCAAGTGTTGCCGGCTGACCAGTCATAAGCGTTAGTCCGTATGCCCACTGGAGCAGCTCGTTGCTTACCGGGTGATTGACCATTGTAACCCCGAAAAATGCTTTTCCGAAGTTGGCCAGGAAAGCCGGCCGGTCCTGTTTGATCTGCCTGTCGAAATCGTCGAACACCGTTTTAGGCAGCCCGTCGGGATTGTCCTGCGCCTGCATCATGTAAGGAACGACAGAACTGATAAGTACAGCCTTACGCACTTTAGCAGAGCCGTAATTGCTCAGGTAGCGTACTACTTCGCCGCCGCCCATGGAAAAGCCCACGAGTGTAACGTCGGATACGTCCAGCGTTTCGATGAGATCGTTCAGATCGGACGCAAGCGTGTCGTAATCGTATCCGCCGGCAGGCATTTCGGAACAGCCGAACCCTCTTCTGTCGTAAGCAATGCAGCGGTAGCGCGAAGCCAGCGCTCCGAGCTGATATTCCCACATACAGCTGTTGGACGGCCATCCGTGAATGAAAATAACGGTTTTCCCTGTTCCCAGGTCCTGGTAAAACAGCTCTATCGGATCCTGTCCTGTTGTCTTAATCGTCGGCATATTTCTTTTTCGGGAAGATAAAGCCGCTGCGAGGAAAAGATGTTACAGAATTCCGTGGAAGCTGGTAAAATTAGTTAAGAGTCTCCGGACTGATAGTCTTTAGTCGTCAGTCCTTCTCTTAGAACCTCTGTCGTCGTGAAATCCAGCCAGTCTTTTATCTCGTGTCTTTTTGTCCTTTGTCTTTTAAGGAGCTTCCTGCTCTTCGGCTTTCTTCGCCTCTTTCCGTATCCCTCTTCTGAGCAGAATACTGTGCTGCAGCGCTTCGAGGTCTTTGTTAAGCGTGACCGACGTTTTTTCCAGGTTGCTGATGGTTGCTTTGAGCTGGGCACCCGCTTTTTCGTCGCGGAGCAAAACGCCCATCGGGCTGTTCGGATTGGCAGCGGCATCTTTCAGATCTTTCACCGTTGCAGCTGCATTGTCTGCCACCGTTTGCAGCTGTGCAACGGATGATTTCAGGGAATTGAACACCGTTGTGTCTGTTACGAGATCGTGCGCCAGGGTTCCTTCTTTGTTGAGGTTTGCCGTATAAGCCGTCAGGTCTTGTGTAAGCCTGGCGGTCATCAGCTGTGCATTGGCCATGGTGATCTTCAGCGAAGCGGAAGTGGCGGCCATGTCGTTGTAGATCGCATCGCTGGTCAGCAGCTTTCCGATCGTTCCTTCGCCATTGGCCAGTTTTTCGGTCAGCGCAAGGATGTTAATATTGTTCTTCTGCAAAGTCAGCATGATGTCTTCCGTGGAAAGCGAGGATTCGTTCTTCAGCATGTCGCCCTGGGCTACGGCGCCGGCTTCATGCGTTCCGCCGTAAATAACGAGGATCTTGTTCCCGATCAGTCCGTCGGTGCTGAGCTTTACTTTGGCATCTTTGCGGATGTACTGGCGCGATTCTGCGTTGATGTTCATGATGACCCGCACCTGCGATTCTCCGTAGAATTCAAGCTTTTTAACCGTTCCGACCTTTACGCCCGAAAACCAGATGTTATTTCCTGCGGTAAGTCCGCCTACATCAGAAAAGACAGTGGAAACCGTCATTTTTTTCTGGAAAGTCGAGTGCAGGTTTCCGATGGTCAGCACGCCGCCGACCAGGAAAAGCAATCCTACAATAATGAAAACACCTACTGCGATTGCGCGTCTGTTGCTTTTTGGTTCACTCATGGCTTATTGTTGTATAAAGTTGTAATTGTAAAAGCTTTTCACCTGTGCGTTGTCGGATTCGAAGACTTCTTCGAAGGTTCCGACTTTCACAAACTGTCCTTCGAGGAGCATTGCTACCCGGTCGTTGGTCATTTTTGCGCAGGTAAGGTCGTGGGTAATGATGATGGAGCTGGTGTTGTATTTTTCCCTCACTTCGTTGATGAGGTCGTTGATCTCTTCGCTGGTAATCGGGTCGAGGCCCGAAGTCGGCTCGTCGTAGAGCATGATCTCCGGTTTCAGGATCAGTGTTCGTGCAATGCCGATCCGTTTACGCTGTCCACCGGAAAGATCCGAAGGCATACGGTCCATTTTGTCGAGTAGCCCAACCGCATCGAGCACTTCTTCGACGGCGTTGTTGATATCGGGTTTGCTCAGCTTGCGGAGGTTCATCTTCAGCGGAAATTCCAGGTTCTGACGCACGCTCATACTATCATACAAGGCGCTGTTCTGGAAAGAAAACCCGATGCGTAATCGCAAAGCGTCGAGCTCTTTGCCTTTCAGCTGGTCTACGTGTTGCCCGAGCACTTTCACCACTCCCTGGTCGGGAGGAAGCAGTCCCGCGAGGATCTTGATGAGAACGGATTTTCCGGCGCCTGAGCGTCCGAGCACAACCATGTTCTCTCCTTTGAAGACGTCGAGGTTGATGTCTTTCAGGATGTGCAGATCGCCGAAGGATTTATACAGTCCCCTGATCTCGATAACGGGCTCGCCGTTCTGTTGCAGTTGCTCTTCCATGGTTAATAATACCTTATCCAGTTAGCCATTTGTACGATCACGACTTCTTCGATGAACACCAGGAACATGGCAAGCACAACTGCCTGGTTTGCGGCACGGCCTACGCCAACTGTTCCCTGAACGGCGTTGTATCCTTTGTAACAGCCGATCATCCCGATGGTGAAACCGAAGACTGTGGACTTTAAGAGCGAAGAAAAGATGTCGAGAAAGGTAATAGTCGAAAAGCCGTTGTTGAAAAAGCTCACGAGGCTGGTCGCTTCCTTAGCGTGCACGCTGAAATAAGAGCCCATGAGCGCAACGAATCCACAGTAGAGTCCAAGAATGGGAACGGTAACGGTACAGGCGATCACACGCGTGGTGACTAAGTATTTGAAGGGATTGATAGCCGAAACTTCCATTGCGTCGATCTGTTCGGTGACGCGCATGGAACCGAGCTCGGCGCCTATACTCGAACCGACTTTCCCGGCGCAGATCAATGCTGTAACGAGTGAAGCCAATGCCCGAACGATCGCGATCGAGATCAGCGAAGGCAGCCATGATGTAGCCCCGAATTCCGCCAGGGAAGGGCGCGACTGCATCGTAAAGACGATCCCCGTCACAAAACCGGTGAGCGTGATCAGCGGAAGCGATTTCAGGCCGATCTCAAAGCACTGATTGATGATCTCACGCCAGTGAAAAGGCGCTTTGAACGCTTCCCGGAAGAAACGGCCCACAAACTTGTACGCTTTGTGGACGTCAATAAAGTACTGATCGACACCTTTTGAGAAAACATATTTTCGTGGAGTCCTGTTCACATTGTAGTTTTAGTACGGTGAAGGTGAAGGAAATTTTCTTTATTTCTTTTACACAACTTCCCGCGATCATTACACGATTTTGCCCGGAAGGAAACCGGCGAAATGAAAGACCGAGGCATAGCAAGGGATACAGCAGCGAGCAACCGGAAAAAAACAACCGGATATTCCGGAGAGTCTTAACAATTGTTAGGGTTTCAAAAAAGATTTTTCCTGGAAGGAAGGGGGGGGTTGCGGAGAGTTGCCAGTGCGTGCTGCTGCTGCTGCGAATTATTCCCGTGCAGAGAAATTCTTGTCGATCTCACGATAGATATGCTATATTTGTTCCTGAATTTTAAAAAATAACCTACATGAAACAACACCTTTTCGCTGCAGCTGTTGTCGCTGCTACCGCATTTTCTTGCGGACATCAGTTAACTCCGGAAGAAGAGCGCGCCATCGATGAGAAGGCCCGGCAGGAAGTAGAAAAAATGCTGGCTGAAAAAGAAGGCGAAGCTGAAGCAGAAGAAACCACTGACCTTTACAAATGGAGTTATGAAGACGAGGTCGACGAAATGACTTCCGAGACGAGGCACATTGCTACGATCGCATCCCCCGATATAGTGAACATGGAATTTCCGTATGAAGGAGGCTCCATCCTTTATATGACCGTCCGCAACATGGCAGGTGACGCAGATGCGTTCATTTACATCTCCAAAGGACAATTGTTCACCGAATACGGCGCAGAGTATATCAACGTGCGTTTCGACGATGAGAAACCTTCTAAATTCAGTGTTTCGGATGCTTCCGACAACAATGCGCAGTATTTGTTTATCAACGACGCGAAGAAATTCACCAACAAACTGAAAACCGCTAAGAAAGTAGCAATTGAATGCCAGTTCTACAACAACGGCAAGCATGTGTTCAAATTTGACACGGCAGGATTTACCTGGGCTTATTAAGCTTCGTTACTGTATAAGAATGAACAGGGAAGGGGCGATTGCTTCTTTCCTGTTTTGATTTTAAGAGCACAATGGGAACCACAAAAGCGACCGTCCGGCTACCGATCCGCAGCGGCGGAACGATCGCCTGTATTCGTACACTGATCCATCTGCACCAATCCATGCCGGAAAGAACACGATGTCATTTATTTACCCTGGCCTTTATCGCTATTCTGCTGCTGGCCGGTTCTGCTGCTGCGTTTGCCCAGGGAACTTTTCCCGGGGAAAGTAATTCCCGCTACGTCAACCGGCACACGATCAGGATGGAACATGGCTTTGCGCCGTTCCGCTCCGGCGATCAATGGGGAATCGCGGACAGCACCAATCAGCTCGTCATTCCTGCTCAATACGATTCGCTGCACAGTTTACTGGAAGGCTATCTACTGGCGGAACGCGGGAATGATTACATGATCTACGGCCCGGATCTGCATCCTGTGTTCGACAGAGCGATCACCGTTGATGTGAGCGACAGCCTTTCGAAGCAAGAGCTGGTGGAAGAGCTGCAAAAACGCGCAAAGGACGTTGGCGCCGTTTGTGAGCCCGCAGAATTACGGCACGACATCCGCGCGGAGCCGCTTCCCCAAGAATTGAGGCCGCGGAATAAAGCGCTTGTGCGGTATTACGACAATTACCACACGGTTTCCGACAGCAGCGGACGGTTTACGCTCTTCAACGATTCGGGAGACAGCATCTTTGCCGGTGAAGGGCTGAACGATTATTTTACCTTTATCGGTGCACGCTCAACGCGCTTCTGCGGAAGCAACGACCTGGTGGAATGTCGCACGAATGGCTTAACGACTTTGCTGACGCGCGAAGGTAAGCTGGTGCTGCAAACAAACGACGTGCTACTGTCCCGTTACAGCTGCTCCGTTTATTTCAAAGTACTGGAACGGAATAAGAACTATGCGTTCATTTACCATCCCGGAACGGATCAGCACACGACTTTCGAATGCGACGACTACGAAGTCATCTCGCCCGACAAGCTGCTGGTCAGAAACAAACGGGAATTTACCATCCTCGACGGAACGGGGAAACTGTTGCGCAAGCTTCCCGTTGCCCGGGCCAACTGGTTTGGTGCGGAGAACGGCGGCGTGCTGGAAGTGCACGTACTCACCGGAGCATTGACTGCTGCTTATGCTTATTACGACAAAGACCTGAACCGCTTAAAGCTTCCGCACGATTACCTGTTCGACGATTTTGGCGCCGTCTTCGACCTGGAAGAATCTGCGGATTTTATTCGTTTCAGGAAAGCTTCCGGCCCGCATCTTTACGGCGCAATGGACGGATCACTCACAACCGTTGTGCCGGATGAATACCTGTTTATCGCGTATGACGAGCACAGCAGGTACTTTGTGGTACTGACAAAGGAAAAGAAACTGGGATACATCCGTGCTGACGGAACACGGCTGTTCGAAGACTGAGCAGAAACGCATTCACATTTTTTGGCTGCCAAGCCTGATTCCGCGTTGTTCTATTCTATAACTTACCAATTATGGAACAGACAGAAGAAACCCTATTTGAAGCCTTCAAGCGCAATGTGAAGGAAACACTTGTACCTTATCTTTCGGATTTTAATTTCCCGGCAGACGATTATATACAGGAAGGCCCGCAATGGATCAACGCCCGTTTTGTGCGCGGAGAAACGGCGCTCGTGGTGAGTGCCAGCATGCATGAAGACGACGCTTCCAAAGGCATGACCGTTACCCTTAACACTCCCGACGGGGATCTGCACCTGCGCGATGAAGTCGAGCGGGAGATGACGGAGCAATTCCCCGTTTATTTCTTTTCGACGGGGGTGATGGACGCTGAATTCAAACGCCTGGTGCGCGATATTAAAAAGCATTTTGAGCACCTGCTCGAAGAAGCAACGCCCGAAGATGCAACACCGGAGGAAAACGATACTTCGTCCGGCATTACCGAACCGCATGAAGCCTATGAGGAAAAAGTGCCGGAAGAAACGCCGCCGCCCGTGATCGAAGAAGAAGGCATCGCCGAAGAACAGCCTGCGAATAAGCCGGAACCGCCGAAAGAAGTGCCGGTCGTGAAAGCGCCGGCTGAGAAACGGTCCTGGTGGAAGCGGATTTTTAAGCGGTAAGGTTAAAGTTGGCGCAGATCGCACACTGATTTTTTACTCAGCCGGTGGGCGGACGCAGCGCAAAGAACGCCGGGCAAGTGGAAGTACTGTGTGATTATGAGGACGCAGAGGGATAATTGTCCAAAGAATGATAGCTGCTCCATTTGACTATTCGATAGTCGCTCAGTTACTTTTTGGAAAATCTTAGAGGAATCGATATTTCTGCTTGCCGGAATTGCTTTGCGCACTCTTCAATCCTCGTTAAAAACGCTGTGTCCTTTGCGTAAATCTTCGTGTTCTTTGCGGTGAAAAATAATACCCGCTATCGAACAAGTGTTCAGCTGTCCGGCCCGTGTTGCAAAAAACTTCGCGATCTTTGTAACGGGCAAAGCTCCCGGTTGTTTTAAAAGCTTCAACACTTTCGCATTATGGTAACGACAATTCTCTTAATAAGTGTGCTGGTTCTGCTGCTGGCCAACATCGCGCTCACAATCTCGGGTAAAAAACAAGGCAGTTCCGATGAATTGCAGAAACGGCTCATCCAGCTGGACGCCGACCTGCAGAAGATCGATCCGCTGTTGCGGTCAGAATTCCGCGGGAACCGGGAAGAGCACCAGAAATCTTTCAAAGACAACCGCGAAGAGCTGAATTTGTCGTTCAAGAACCTGGGAGATTCGCTGACGCAGACAATCGCGACGCTTTCGGGCACGCAGAAAGGGCAATTTGAGTCCTTTTCCAATCAGCTGACGTCGCTGGCAAAATCGTTCGACGAGAAAACGAAAAATTTGCAGGAACAGGCCGATCAGTCGGCAAAGGACAACCGCACAGCGCAAACCGAATCGCTGAAATCGTTCGAAGAACAGTTCACACAGAACGTGAAGGCCTTCAACGAGTTGCAAAGGCAGAAGTTCGACGACCTTTCCGCAAAGCAGGAGCAGATCAAAAAAGACACCGAAGAAAAGCTGAAAGAGATCCGCGAAACAGTGGAGAACAAACTGCAGACGCTGCAAACCGAAAACGGGTTGAAGCTGGACGAAATGCGGAAAACGGTTGACGAAAAGCTGCAGGAATCAGTCGAAAAGCGCTTCAACGAATCGTTCAAAATGATCAGCGACCGGCTCGAGCAGGTGCACAAAGGACTGGGCGAAATGCAAACACTCGCTTCGGGGGTGGGCGATCTCAAAAAGGTGCTCACGAACGTCAAAACCCGTGGAAATCTCGGGGAAATTCAGCTTGGCGCCATCCTGGAGCAGATCCTTTCACCGGAACAGTACGAGCACAATTCCATCGTGAAGCCGGGAAGCCAGGAACGCGTGGAATACACGATCAAACTGCCCGGCAAGAACAGCGACGGCAAGCCTTTGCTGCTGCCCATCGATTCCAAGTTCCCGAACGAGGATTACCAGCGGCTCGTGGAAACCTACGATAACCTCGCCAATCTCAGCGCCAGAGACATCGAGGCCATTTCGAAGCAATTCGAGAACTCGATCAAAAAGAATGCGCGCGACATCAAGGAAAAATACCTCAATCCACCGGTAACCACCGATTTTGCGATCATGTTCGTCCCGACCGAAGGACTGTATGCGGAGATCCTGCGAAGGACGGGACTTTTCGAAACGCTGCAGCGCGATTACAAAGTTTCCGTTGTTGGCCCGACGAACCTCGTAGCCTTCCTGAGCAGCCTGCAAATGGGCTTCAAGACGCTGGCGATCGAGAAACGCTCGAGCGAAGTCTGGGAAGTGCTCGGCGCAGTGAAAACCGAATTCGGCAGTTTCGGCGCCATCCTCGAAAAGACGAAGAAAAAACTGCAGGAAGCCACCAACGTCATCGACAGTGCCGGCGTACGTACGCGTGCGATCGAGCGAAGGCTGAAAAACGTGCAGGAGCTGCCTGTCGAACAGGCCGGCCTGCTGCTGGATGAAGTGCTGGAGATCGAAAAGGACAGCAGTGCGTTGCTGAAGGATGAAGGGGAAGAGGGGGATGAGTGATGTACTTTTGAAAAACTGTGCATTCTCGCTGTATGAGTTAATATTGTTCTGAATGACACAATGTTGATTCGAAGATTCTGTCTCTCCGCCAGCTGGCGGAAGGGATTAAGGGAGGTGGCCTTCTTTAATTCAGATTATGCGTCTTAATGCCACCCTCCTCGGTCCTCCCTCAAGGGAGGAGGATTGACACTCTCCTGGCAGAAACTGTTGCTATATTGCGATTTATTCGACAACAAAAAAATCCCCGCGTGAACGGGGATTTTCGGGTTTTGGTTCCTGTTGTTGGATCAGCGGCTTCCCGGAGGGTTCATTCCTCCCGCGGGATCGGTGGGATCGATGCCACCGTGGCCGGGTGATCCGGGTGTTTCACCGTCTCCCGGACCTTGCGGCGGGGCGGGCTTATTGGATTTTCCTTTGGAGTCGACAATTTTGCGGGCGTCCCTGTACTGGTGGAAGAACGCGGGCTGTGAAGCTTTGAGCAACAAAGCAAGCTCGTCGAGCTGTTCGTGAAGGAGGCTGTCCAGCTCGTCGAACAGCGATTCGATGGTGCTGCCGATTTCCCTGCGGGCGATGATGGCGGTTCGCGGCGCTCCCTGCAGGGTTGTCAGCTCGTTGTAAAGCGCGGTGAGCTCGTCGATGTGCTGTTGCGTTATGCCAAACGGCCCGAGATCGGTGAGGTTTTCCGCTGCAAGCTGTAGTACCAGCTCGACTCGTTGCCCGATCGCCACGCTGGTCCCCTGTTCGAACAGGTGCTTCCCGAATTTCAGCTTGCCGCCGAGCACCGTGTTGTGCGTCGCTTTGGCAAAAGCCCTGAGTCCACCGGCTACCGCTACTGCTTTCTCTGCCGTGAGCTCGCGCAGCTCGTTCTTCTGTTCGGTAATCCCGATGAGCTGTGTAGCGTGCTGCGTGGCAAGCGTGTTCAGCTCCTTGTACTTCAGGCTGAATGCCGCAATGCTGTCGGCGAACGCCTGGATCCCGGCATAAGCTGCCTGGTTTGCCGAAGCCACGTCCAGCACCTGCTTGAACATCTTCAGCTTGTTCACTTCTTTCTGAGTCATACGAAAAAGTATTGTGCCTGGGTCAGTGGTTGGAGCAGCGATCAGGCGGGTTTATTTTTCTATAACGCGGCGCTTTTCACTTTAGTATGAGCGACTTGAAAAAAATCGCTGTGAGCTACTCACAGGTACTCATTAGCCGGTGAAAGGCGATGAGAACGGTTTGTTTTGCGAGGGTAAAAGTGGATTTTGGAGCCGCCACTGTCGATTTTGGAGGTGCACATGTGCATTTTGGGAGCGCAAGAATGGATTTTGGAAGTGTCAGCGGGCATTTTGGCGGTGACAGTATGGATTTTGGCGGAGTTAAAATGGATTTTGGGAGCGTCAGTGGAGATTTTGGAGGTGACAGCGTGCATTTTGGGAGAGCAAGAATGGATTTTGGGAGTGTCAGCAGAGATTTTGGAGGCGACAGTGGGGATTTTGGCGGAGTAAAAATGGATTTTGGAAGATGAAGAGCGGATTTGGCGGAGTCATTTGGGGTTTTGCGAGGGCAGGAATGGATTTGGGAAAGTGAAAAGGGGATTTGGGAAGAAATTGAAGGGTGTTGAGATTGTAAGTTATTGAGGGGTAGGGGGATTTTGTTAGATTTGGAGAGTAATAACCAGCACTATTCATTTTAGCTATATGATCAGGCGAATAAAGACACTTAAGAATTTTGGCATTTTTAAAGATTTCACGTGGAGTGGAGATCTTCAGGATTTTAAAGAAAAAAATATTTTCTATGGATGGAATTATTCTGGAAAAACAACATTATCAAGGCTTTTTAGTTCTGTAAAGGCAAATTCTCTACCGTTAAAATACCCTAATGCCGAGTTTACGTTAGTTCACGGTGATGATAAAAAAGAGTTAAAACAAACTGGAATATTGACGCACGATTTGAGCATTCAGGTCTTTAATGCCGACTATATTAAGAAAAACCTTCGATGGGATTCTGATGAATCGCTTGATTCGATTGCCTTTGATGTAGGTGAAAACGTGGCGACAAGGGACGCTATAAATGCTAATTTGAAAGAAATTGAACTTATTCGAGGCACTAAAGAAGTACCTGGGAAAATTGCTGAATTCAAGCCTCGTATGGACGCTTTTAATGAATTTGATAGTCATAAATTCACTAAAGAGGCCAGTAAAATTAAAAATGATGTATTCAACAGTCTTATTGAATTTACCAAAACTCATTTTAAATCAGTTAAAACTGTAGTTGAAAGTGACTTAGATAAATATGTAATAAAAGATGAAGCACAACTCAAGGCAATTAAACAAACGGCTATCGCAACAAATAATAAAGGTGAAATCCCAGCTATTTTATTTAAACCTAAATTTTCTGAATTAATAGATAGGGTAAGGGATCTTTTAAATTCTGAGCCGACAGAAACAGAGGTTATCGAAAGACTTGAAAACAATAATGAACTTTATAGCTGGGTCGATACTGGTCTTACATTGCATGACAATGATCAATCAGACCAAACATGTGCTTTTTGTGAAAACCCGATTAGTTTAGATCGTTTTAAACAGCTTAAAAATTATTTTTCTAATGCAGCAGCATCACTACGCAAAGATATTTCGGAATGCAAGGAGTTAATAGATTTAGAAATCGCTGCACTTGACAAAATCAATACACCACGTAGTAAAAATGACTTTGCTGAAAAGTTTCAGGATTCAGTGGTCCAACAAGCAAGAGCACTTGTTGAATGCAAAAATGATTACAAACGTAGATTAAGTGATTTATTAACTGAATTAGACAGGAAAGAAGCAGGAAATATTTTCCAGCGTATAGAAATTTCCAATGAATCAATTGAAGCGACTACTGCTTTACGAGAAAATATTGAAGCATATCAATCCATTATAGATTCGAACAACGGTTTCATAGCAAACTTCACTAGAGAGCAAACTACTGCACGGGATAAATTGAAAAAGCATTTAGTTTCAAAATTCCTTATAGATGAGCAATACGAATCTAAATTAAAAGCAAAACAAGACGCCGAAGCTAAAATTAAAGGGTATGAAGAACAAGTTACCCGATTACAGACATCTAATACTGAGTTAGAAGCAAAACTTAAAGATATTGCTGCGGCTAGACTGGAGTTAAACAGATTCATTAAAATATTTTTAAATCGAGACGATATAAGGATTGAGGTGACTGCGGACGACAGGTTTATGCTTCAACGTGGAACGGATGTCGCTCATCATTTAAGCGAAGGCGAAAAGACAGCGATAGCTTTTTCTTATTTCCTTGTTTCTTTGGAAGGCTTGAAAACACAGAATAAATTAAAGGACCAGATTATATTTATTGATGATCCGATTTCAAGCCTAGACGCAAATCACATAGCACAGATATATTCACTGATTAATTCGTTCTTTTTTAGAAAAGGGTTAGATCTTACTAGTCCTGAAAAGGTCGTGAACTGCTTTAAACAATTATTTATTTCCACTCATAATTTCGAGTTCTTTTCGTTCCTTAAAGATTCCAATCAGATCAACAAAAAGAAGAAAAAGGATGATGCTGATGGAAAAAAGGGGGAAGGAACATGCGAATACTATTTAGTTAAACGAATAGCGAATGACCGTTCCGAAATTAAAGCGATGCCAACAAGCATGAAATCCTATAAATCAGAATACATTTATTTATTCGAAATCATATTCAATTTTCATAAAGGTGGCTGTCAAGAGAATGATGATAAATTTATTCTAATGCCAAATGCATTGAGAAGGTTTTTGGAGATTTATACTCTCATGAAATTGCCACATATGAAAGATGAGTTTGATAGTCGCGTCGCGGAACTAATGGGAGAAGGAAATCAGCTTAAATTTCTAAATCATTTTTCACATTTCACGACCTTTGAAAAGTTGACAAAGCATGACGAGCTAATTATGAGCTTACCAAGTGCATGTGATGAATTAATGGAATTACTTAATCAGGATGAAGGCCATTTTAATTCATTGAAACGTGCTATAAACGCAAAGAACTAAATTGAATTTACCCATCGTAATTTGAAGTTGGTAAATTTGCTAAATACTTATAACAACAATGAACGCATCCCAGATCTCCTGCCCCAATTGCGGCACGGCCATAGACGTCAACGACATCCTTTCGCACCAGCTCGAGGAGCAGCTGCAGAAAAAGTACAACGCCCAGCTGGCCGAGCAGCGCGACGAATTTCAGCGGAAGCAGGACATGCTCGTGCAGGAAAAGGAAGCGTTCGAGGAGAAGAAGCGCCGCGAAAATGAGCTGTTCCAGGAACGGTTCGAGGCGAAGCTCAAGGAAGAACGGCTCACGATCGAGCAAAAACTGAAAACCAAGCTCGCCGAAGAGCAGGCCGGTTTGCTGGCGGAGCTGCAAAAAGAGCTCAACGAGAAATCACTGCAGGTCAACGAGCTCAACGCGGCGAAGGTCGAGGTCGAAAAGCTCAAGCGCGACAAGGAAGAGCTGAAAGGCACCATCGAAGCGGAGCTGGCGGTAAAACTCACGGCCCAGCTGTCGGAAGAGAAAGCGAAAATGAGCACTCAGCTGACGGAAGAGAAGGAGCGCATCCGCAAATCGGAGGAAGAAAAGAACGAAATGCGCATGCGCGAGCTCCAGAAGCAGCTCGACGATCAGAAAAAGCTGACCGAAGAGATGAAACGCAAGCAGGAGCAGGGCTCTATGCAATTGCAGGGCGAAGTGCAGGAGCTCGCTATCGAGGAATGGCTCACCGGGCAGTTCCCGCTCGATACGATCGAAGAGATCCGCAAGGGCGCGCGCGGCGGCGATTGTGTGCATACGGTTCATACGTACGAACGGCAGAACTGCGGAATGATCTATTACGAAAGCAAGCGAACAAAGGACTTCCAGCCGGCCTGGATCCAGAAGTTCAAAACGGATATGCGCGAGCGTGGCGCCGACATCGGCGTGCTCGTAACGGACACCATGCCTACGGGCATGGAACGCATGGGACTCCGCGACGGGATCTGGATCTGCCGCTTCGATGAGTTCAAAGGATTGTGCGCCGTGCTGCGGGAAACGATCATTCGCCTGAGCAATTCGCTCGTTTCGCAGGAAAACCGCGGCGATAAAATGCACATGCTCTACGATTTTCTCACGAGCAACACGTTCAGAATGCAGGTCGAAGCGATCGTTGAAGGCTTTACGCAGATGCGCTCGGAGCTCGACAAGGAAAAACGCTCGATGAACCTCGCCTGGAAACGGCGCGAAGTGCTGATCGAAAAAGTGCTCATCAATACGACGAATATGTACGGCTCGGTGAAAGGCATCGCCGGAAGCGCGGTACAGGAAGTGAAGGCGCTGGAGATGGAAGATGAGGAGGATGAGGAGTTGACAATGGACAGTTGACAATGAACAAGGGATAATTGACAATGAACAATGATAACGGGCAATTCAGAAAGAACATACGTTAATTAAACCAGGATGTTTTTTCATCCATCAGGCGAATTGGATTACGAACGCTGATCGCGGCGCTTTTGCTCATCGCTTTGTTTATTCTCTTATGGAATCTTGGAATTCGCTTTTGCACGGTCAGGGCGCAGTTTTTTTACTGGTGGATCATCACGGCATTGCTGTTGACAACTGTTGTATTATTCCTGCGCGAACGGAGTGACATGAAGGGTGTTTCCATCGTTTTTGGAATCCTGATGTCAGGCATTGTGGGCTATATGTTCCTGCTCGAAAAAGCTTCTCCGGGAAGAAATATCTATGTAACACGCCTGGAAAATGACGACCGTGTTGTACTGGAAGATTTAGAGGCGAATGGTTTCCGCGTTTACTGGGCGATTTCGCTTGGCAGGACTTATTGCTTTGATCTGCTTTGCAGGAAGGAGACCAAAGAATATGGTATCGACACGGATGCTCCGAATGAAAACCTTGGCGATTACGAGCTGCCGGCTTATTATAATGGGGGGCTGTCGGGTAACGGCACGTTGTGTATTATTGAAGAAGCATCACTGCTGATCGACCTGAAGCGAAAGATGAGTTTTCCGGTGCGGCGAAAAGGTGCATTGAAGCCGGAATCTGAGTAAGTTCCCAAAATTACGAACCGGTACCCAATTTTGGGAATTTACTTTTGGAAGAGGATGGTCTTTAAGTTGGGTGATTGTGGGAGTTACAGTGGATTTAATTTACCGGAGTAATATTACTTACCGGTTAGTAAATTAGCTAACTTACTCAAAGCACGGATTGATTGACTTTCAGTAATGCCTGGCCGGGGTATTCCTACCACACAATTCCATTTCGGCGTCTCAAATCTGTACCCAATATTCCCAACCGCGACGGGAATTTCCCAATTCCCCCAAATCTTTTTAGCTCGGAGACACTACAAAAAAAGCCCGCCCCACCAACGGGACGAGCCTTTTATTCTGTAACCTGACATAACGTTTAGTTCTGCGGAGCAACCGGCTGCTGCGGCTTAGCACATTTGCGATCTCCGCGTGACTTGATGTGTTCTTCTTTCTGTTTTTTCAGCAATGCCAGCTGTTCTTCGGTCAGGATCTCTTTCAGCTCTGCTTTGTAAGCATTGCGACTTCCTTTGTAAGACGCTTTGCGCTGATCGTCCGTTAACTTGGAGTCGTTACGGATCGCGTCTTCTTCTTTCACCGCTTTCAGGTTCGATGCAGCGACTTTCGTTTGCTGCTCTTCCGTCAGGGAAAGCTGTTTGGCCATTCTGTCGGTGCGGAACTGTGCACGCTGCTCCGGCGTTCTGGCTTCATGTGTACGATGAGCTGCTCTGTCGGCATGCTTTGCTTTCATTTCGTCTCTTTTCGCAGCGAGCTTTGCCTGCTGTTCAGCTGTAAGAATGGTTTTCAGCTGTTCCTTTGTTGCTTTGTGATTCGCATGGAATGCTTCTTTCCGCTGCTCGTCGGAAAGCGAGGCGTCTTTGAGAATTGCTTCCTTCTTTTGAAGGGACTGTACGTTGAGCTCTGTGACTTTCGCTTTTTGCTCTTCCGTCAGGGAAAGCTCTTTCGCAAGAGCGTCTGTCCGGAACTGCGCTCTTTCTTCCGCTGTTTTGTGGTGGCCGCCATCCTGCGCCATCGCTGCTGTGCCGATAACGAGGCCAACAGCTACCAATCCTGCTTTTAATGTGTTCATGTCTTGTTTTATTAAGAGTTCGGCGGCGCTAAATCCAAAGTTGTGCCACTTAACGCCATAGCTTAGAGTTTAACATTTGCTAGAGGTTTAATCCAGCCGGTCGGATGAATTGTTAATTCTACATCCCTGTGAATTGTCCATTGTGAATTGTCAACTTCTCTTAGTATAACTATCTTCGTCCACACATCTGAAACAAAACCTCCGCATGAAAACGCTTTTCTTATTGACACTTTCTTTCTGGTCGCTGTCTGCAACGGCACAGATCAATGTCGGTTCGTATGAAAATGTAAAGCTCAATCCCGGCGAGCTTTCCGACGAAAACCTGGCGAAGTTGCGCAGGAGTACAACCGTCTTTATTTACCGTCCGTCGGATACACTGGAGCTCGAAGCGCTGGAAACGGCATTAACGGAAGCCTGGACGTATTCGGAGCTCGTGTTTATGTCCTGGAAGGAATACAAGGCAGCAACGTTCGACGACAGCTATTCGTTTTTCACCATGAACGGCTTCGATAATTTCCATTTCAGCGATCCGGGAGATGCGACACAGGTGAATTATTCCAACACACATCTTTACCTGCTGCTGTGGATGAACGATAAAGAAGAGAAGATCGTCTTTTCGCGCGTGGAGCTGTTCCCCAACTATGCAACTGTTATCGGGGCGCAGGCGGCCGAGCTGACGAAAGGGGGAAAGCCGAGCTATCTGTACAGGAAAGCGTTGTTGAAGAACTGGTATGCAGGCTATCTCAAAAATGCATTCCAAACGGTGAATGCTTCGCTGAAAAAATCCGAAGAGCGCTGGTATTTTAAGAGCGAAAAGAAGCCGGGACTGAAAGCTGTCGCGACAAAAACGCTGTATGTACCGGAATATGTGCTGGAAGTTTTCAATAAATGGACCGGTGCTGAATTCGAGCGGCACGATCCGAAAAAACTGTTTGCGAAATACGATTACCGCTACGAGATTATCCCGGTGGAAAAGCTGTCGGAAATGATCCTCGACCCCGACCAGGAGATCTATTACCTGCATTACATCAAAAGCAGCACGGATGTGTTCATCAACGTCATCAACAGTAAAACCGGCGAGATCGTATACTCGGATTACGAAGGAACACAGTACAATCTGAAAAGCAAAGACATTGGGAAGCTTTCAGGCGCGATCAAACGAATGGACAGGTAGGGCAATAGTCAGAGAGTCGATCGTCTTTTAGTCTTTAGTCTCCTGTCGCTTTTCTACAGTGAGCAGTACGCCAAATCCATCCGGATCCTTGTAAGCAACACCGTGTGTTTTCCAGTAGGGATTTTTCGGTTCAACGGGAGAAATATGATGTTCTTCGAGCCGTTTTTTCAATACTTCGAGTATCGCTTCCGAATCGCAGTAGAACACCAGCAAATCGTCTTCGTCGGGCGTATGAGCGGGAAGCTCAGCCGAAGTTGTGAATTCCAGGTGCCAGTCGGAGCTTTTCAATCCGATGAATACACCGTCGTAGCCTTCGTGGCCGGTAAATCCGCCGAGGTATTCCATTCCGAGGATTCCGCAGTAAAAATCGATGAGCGGCTGGAGGTGTTCGGTGTGACGTGCAATACGGATCTTCATGTTTCAGGTTTTTACGAAGATAGAAATGTAAGTGGCATGCGATTCCCATGAAATGTTAATGACCATTATTGGAAACGGATAGATGAGGTTTTTCTACCACAATAGAAACATAGAGAAGATAGGCGAAGTATTTCCGTCGCGTTACTCCTGCAGGCTTTCAAATCATGGATAACAGTGAAGATCTCCCTATTCTATATGCTTTGATGTTTTATGTGGTAACTCCTGATAATCTAAAACATCCGTGACCTCCGTGTTATCCGTGGTAGAACTTTGCCCCTTTATGTTCTATGTGCCTTATGTAGCAAAACGGGAACTTAATCCTGCAGCAGGAACTTATAGCGCTGTATCGTGTTCTCCAGTCCAAGATAAAGAGCATCCGAGATCAGCGCGTGGCCGATGGAAACTTCTTCCAGCAATGGAATGGATTGTTTGAAGAATTTCAGATTGTCCTGGTTCAGATCGTGTCCGGCGTTGAGCCCCATTCCCAAAGCCGTTGCGCGATTCGCTGCAAGTATATAAGGCGCGATCGCTGCTTCTTTGCCTGCGTGGAACAGATCGGCATACGGGCCCGTATACAATTCGATGCGGTCGACGCCCGTTGTGGCGGCATGCTCAATGTTTTCAAGATCGGTATCGACGAAGATCGATGTGCGGACTCCCCACGCTTTCAACTGCGCGATCAATTCTTTGAGCTCCTGCTGGTGTACTTTTGTGTTCCAGCCGGCGTTGCTGGTGAGTACGTTCGGCGGATCGGGAACGAGTGTGGCCTGTGCCGGGCGAATCTGCTGCACCAGGTCCATGAACCGCTGATCGGGATAGCCTTCGATGTTGAATTCCGTTGTAACGACTTTTGCGAGGTCAAACGTATCCTGCGTAGTAATGTGGCGCTCATCGGGACGCGGGTGCACAGTAATGCCCTCCGCACCGAAACGTTCACAATCAATTGCAACGGCAACGACGTTCGGCGTATTGCCCCCGCGCGCATTCCTGATGGTCGCAATTTTATTGATGTTCACACTCAGTTTCGTCATTTGTCACAATTTTTAAGAAGCGCTGCGAAGATAGCGAGGATTTTAGTACTTTGGCACATAACATGACAGCAAGAGAAGTAATTACAGACGAAATTCCACCCTTAATTCACACTGATTCAGGAGAAAAAGCACTGAGGTGGATGGAAGAATTTAAAGTGTCGCATCTTCCCGTACTGAAAAACGGGAATTTTGTAGGGCTGATCTCGGAAACAGAGATTCTCGACCGCAAAGATCTGGACCAGACACTCGATAAATTGTTCGATCATTTGCCGCGTCCTTACGTTGCAGATACCGCACACGTTTTCGAAGTGCTGGCACGAATGGCCGAGCACCGCATTTCCGTTCTTCCTATTCTCGATCAGCAGGAAAACTACCTCGGATGCACCAGCGTTCACCAGCTGATGTGCATGATCGCCAACACCGGAAGCATCAAGGAAACAGGCGGCATCATCGTACTCGAAATGAACCGCGTGGATTATTCCCTGGCACAGATCGCACAGATCGTCGAAAGCGACAATGCAAAGATCCTGAGCTCGTACATCATGTCTTCTCCCGATTCCATGAAAATAGAAATCACGCTGAAGATCAGTCAGATGGAGCTTGGGCGCATCATACGCTCGTTTGAGCGTTACGACATTACCGTAAAGGCCAGCTTCCAGCGAAGCTCCGACCAGGACGATATGCAGTTCCGTTACGATGCCCTGATGAATTACCTTAATATGTAAATCATGCGGGTAGCCATTTACGGAAGGAAGATCACCAAACAAACAGTACCGGTATTTCAGCAATTCCTCGGACTCGTCGAAAAAATGGGCTGGAAAGCCGTTGTGGAAGCAGAGCTCAAACAGCAGCTCGTTAAGAAATGGGGACTTGCCGTGAACGCAGAGACCTTTTCCAGCTTCCTGGATTTTCAGACGGGTATTGATATGGCTTTCAGCATAGGGGGCGACGGAACGTTCCTGAAAACCGTTTCTTTTATCCGCGACAGCCAGGTTCCGATTCTCGGGATCAATACCGGCCGGCTCGGATTTCTTGCCAATGTAGGCATCGACCATTTGGAAGAGGCTGTTGACCTTGTCAGGAACAAATCCTTTGAATACCAGCTGCGCTCGCTGCTGCGCGTGGAAACCGAACGCAACCTGTTCGGTACCGAGAACGTGGCGCTGAACGAGCTCACGGTGCACAAGAAAGACACCTCGTCAATGATCACCGTGCACGCTTACCTCGAAGAAAAATACCTGAATTCCTACTGGGCCGACGGCCTGATCGTTTCAACGCCAACCGGTTCTACGGCTTACAGCCTGAGCTGCGGCGGACCGATCATTACGCCGGGTTGCCAGGTGCACATCCTTACGCCGATCGCACCGCACAACCTGAACGTTCGTCCCGTAGTGGTCCCGGATAAAATGTCCGTAAAACTGTCCGTTGAAGGACGCGACCGCAACTACCTGATCAATCTCGACGGCTATTCCAAAAGCCTGCGACAGGAAGAAGAAGTGGTGATCCGAAAGGCAGAATACATGATCAATGTGGTGAAATTCGAAGGGAATAATTTCCTCGATACGATCCGCAATAAAATGCACTGGGGTATAGACCGCAGAAATTAATCCGACGCTAAAAGAATACTATTATGACGGCCAAGAAGCGCACTTCACTTGCAGATATCGCCGAAAGTCTGAATATTTCGAAATCCACCGTTTCCTTTGTGCTCAATGGAAAAGGTAAGCAGTTCAATATCAGCCAGGCAACCCAAGACCTGATCCTCGCCAAATCGAAAGAGCTGAACTACGTTCCGAATTATTTCGCCAAAGGACTCCGGGAAGGAAAAACACAGACCATAGGGCTGGTGCTCGCGGATATTTCCAATCCGTTCTATTCCGGGCTCAGTAAAGTGATCCAGGAAACGCTCTACGCAAAAGGCTACAGCCTGTTTATCGTAAGCACGGACGACGATCCGGAGATCGAGCTCAAGCTCATGCAGGACCTGGTGATGCGCTCTGTGGATGCGCTCATCATTGCGCCGTGCAGCACCATTCCGCAACTGAAAGTCGTGCTCGATGAAACGCCCATTCCGGTTGTCTTTACGGATAGAATAGGGGATGAGAACGGCGATTTTGTAGGGATCGACAATGCGAAAGAAGCCGGGAAGCTGGTTGACCGCTTTTCGAAAAAGCCGAAAAAAGTGGGGATCATTCATCCGTTCGCTACCGAAGTGATGACTATTCGCCTGCGCATCGAAGGAGCCGGAGATGCCTGTAAAGAGCGGGGAATTCCATTTGAAGCGCTGTGTATTTCCAGCGATCCCGCTGAAGCCGACAAGCAGATCAGCGAAGCTGTAGCCAACGGTATGGATTCCATCATTGCGCTCAACAACAAAGCAGCGCTTTCGACGCTTGGCGCTTTGAAACGTATGAATATCAGCATTCCGGACCAGGTGCGCCTGATCTCTTTTGACGACAGCGAGGCGTTTGAGCATTTTGCCTCGCCGGTCACGGCTTTGAGTCAACCTATTCAGCAGATCGGCGTGGAAACTGTTGCGCGTCTGCTCGACCGGTTACGCGAATCGACCGAACAGCGCAAGCATCTGATGATGGAATGTACGTTTATTGAGCGCGCTTCGCATTAGTACTAATATCCCTCGGTGTTCTCTAAACACGAGTACTTCCACGTGCTTTGCTGTTCTCCGCGCTTATCTGTGCGTGTCCGCCTACCGGCGGATATCTCCGCGACCTTTAAATACAACGTATTCCTCCCTATGCGCTATGTCTACTCCGCCAGCTGGTCGGACGGGGTAAATCCATTGTGCGCTTCGTGTCCCCGTGGTTAATTGACCACAACGGCACAAGGAACACAAAGATGCTTTGACATCAATGTAAAGAAATACCGATTTTTTTTTGGAAGCTAACACAGAATCTCTGCTGTAAAAAAAACGCCCTTCCACCGAAGCGAAAGAGCGTTTAACTATTCCTGTTTAACTGTTTAAAAAGAAGGTGCGCTGATCGTCCTGTACGTTTTCATCTGGATCTTCGCTGTTTTCGGGTACTTCACCGTGTAGCCCACTTCGAGATTGATCGATTGGCCCGGCTGAATAACGACTTCCCATTTTACTTCGCCGGTAATATCGTCTTTCGCACCGCCACTGATGTTTTCAACCGATACAGTGATCTCGCTGTTGCGCGAAACCGGGATCTGGTCGTACACATTTACCCTTACAGGCACATTGCGGTTATTGCGCAGAACAACATCATAGATATACGTATCGCGGCGCGTGCTTCCCGAAACCTTGCGCGTGCTCATTTCGCTTTTCAGCTTGCGCGCTACCTGTATTTTCGTGTCTCTTCCGAATGAAAGCGCAAGTGTGTCGCTGACGTTTTTCGTATCGATCTCGCTTACACCGACATAGTTTCCTCCGAAATACACATTTGTTGGTCCCGGGATCAGGTCGAGGTCCTGCCAGCCCACGATATTGGCAATGAGGAAAGCGCCCTGGTCGAGCTTCGGAATGCTCACATGCGTAAACGTTGCGGGAACGGTGATTTCTTTGATCTCAACCAAATAAGGTTTGGAATCTGCCGGGCAGGAAAATGGCGCTGCAATAACAAATTCGGCGGTGAGCTCGGAGATTTCGATCTGTTTCATAGCAACTGTGGAAACGCCGTTGTTCTTGCCGCTTGCAATTGCCGACCATTCCTGTGAATTGCGCGCGAACTGCTGATTGCCGGCTGCGTCTTTGTCGAGCATGTAATTGTCGTAAGAGCGCATATTGGCCATGTTGATCTCGCTTACGGCCTGCTCGCGGTAATTCGATTGCGTGGTAACAGGAACGTAGCTGGATTTCGAAACGACCTGGTCCTGGGAGAAATAATCGAGGTACCAAGGCGAAAGTGTCGGATGTGCAGCGGAAAGCATCGGATCTCCGGTAGAAAGCGTCAGCTGAACGTCTTTCCATTCGTTGCCGGTGTTGTTGTAGATCTGCGCCTTGTATTTGAGCGTGATCGGCTGGTTGAGGTCGGCGGCAGACAAATCGTAGGCGGCTGCCCATCCGCAATCGGACACAAGGTAGTTGAGCGAGCTGCTGGAGTTGAAGGCTTGGTCGCAATCGAGGAGAATGATGACCTGGTTGCTGCGCTGATTTTCATCGTAATTCAACTCTGTGAGCTGAAAGCGCGTAGATGCGATCATATCGTTGAGCACGCCCTGCTCTTTGTTGATCTTCGAAATGGCTTTGTTGATCTCCAGCGTTCGCGTACGAAAGTACTCGCCGGCTTCTTTCAGCTGTGCAACGGTGATGTTTTGCTGGTTGCCGCCGAGGTCGCGGTTGGTGTTCATGACCGCAAGCTCTGCATTGTAAGCGCCGGCGAGGTCGATATTGGCCTGGTGGCGGTCTTTGAGGATCTCCAGGGAATCTTTCAGCAGTTTAATCCGCGGGTTGAATTGTTCCGCTGCAAGAAAATCGATCTCCGTGCTTACTGAAACAATGCGGTAACTTCCAGATCCGGTGAACTGGATGGAGCGGGGATCGGCAAAGGCCGAAATTCCGGAAAACACGAGCTTGTTACGGCCTTTCGCCAGCTTGATGTCCATTTCGTGGGTCATTTCACCCGCAGTGAGGAAGAGCTTTACTTTTTTAATGTCTGATTTGACAACCTGTTCGCTCGTTTTCTGAGCCGATAGCGCAAGAGGAAGCAGCAACGCTCCAAAAATCCATATTTTCATATATCTCGAATTAACGGAGACAAGGTACAGTTAATTGGAGAATAGGTTCATACGGTATCTGCCTTAAACGATTTAAGATAACAGGATAGTAAAGACATCAGGACAGCTAAAGGCGTAACTACCGGCTAAAATCTACTTGCTCTTTACGTAAATGTTCTTCACGTTCTTTTTGCCCGTTTCGCGCTCATCGATGATAAAACGGTCGACGCTTTTGATCAGTGCGAGCATTTTCGGGAAGCCGTAGTTCCGCGGGTCGAAATCGGGTTTCTTTTTCAGGATGAAATTGCCGAGTCCGCTGAGAGAAGCCCAGCCGTCTTCGTCTGCAAGATCGGAAACACTGTCGCGCAGCAAACGGATAAAGCCATTGTCGACCTTGTTGAGCGTTTCCTGCTGCTTTGGTGCTTCAGCAACTTCTGTAACCGGTGGGTTTTTCTGATTCCTGTTGGGCCTGCGGAGCGTTTTCACAGGCTCGGCCTCTTCCGGCTTGGTTTTGAGGATCTCGATGTAAATAAACTTATCGCATGCGGAAATGAAGGGGATCAGGGTTTTCTTTTCGCCCATCCCGATCACGTACATACTGGCTTCGCGCAGGCGCGTGGCAAGCCGTGTAAAATCGCTGTCGCTGGAAACGATGCAGAAGCCGTCGACCTTTCCCGTGTAGAGAATGTCCATCGCGTCGATGATCATAGCACTGTCTGTGGCATTTTTACCGCTCGAGTAGCTGTATTGCTGGATCGGCGTAATGGCATTTTCCAGGAGGACTTTCTTCCAGCCGGCAACCGTTGGCTTCGTCCAGTCGGCATAAATGCGTTTAAAAGTCGGTGTTCCGTATTTGGCGATCTCTTCGAGCATTTCTTTCACGTTCGAATAAGGTACGTTGTCGGCGTCGATCAGTACAGCAAGTCTCAGGTCTTTTATTTCCATGGCTGCAAGATAAGAACAAATGACAAAAGAGCGGAATTAACTTAAATGTTTCCCATCGGCGTGCGCTGGCCTTTGCGACCGTCGCATTTCCGCGTGGAATGTTTGCTGGTTCTGCAGGAATCCACCACGAATGACAAGCTCATAACGGTTATGAGAAGGAAAATTGTTTTGCGTATCATGGTTATGTGTTTTTGTTCGAAGATACAACGAAATGATCACGATCCGTCACATTCCCCAAGGGCTTTATTTTCGGTGATCTGCCATTTTTATGTGAATGAATGCTGTCGAATGAACGAAAATAGTTTTAAATTCAACACGCAAAGCCAGGTGTTCAGCTTTTTGATCATCCGGATGCGGCACTTTAAAACATCATGTATGGCAAAAGCAACGGGAATAGGCGGCATCTTTTTCAGGTACCGCGACGAACATGCGATGAAAAGCTGGTTTGAATCGGCATTAGGACTAACGCCCAACCACTATGGCGTGCTGTTCGCATTCAATGCCCCGGCTGAACGTAAAAGTTACCTGCAGCTGGGTACTTTTCCTTCGACAACCGATTATTTCGGCAAGGAAACCCAGCAGGCAATGATCAATTTCCGTGTAGACGACCTGGAATCGCTCGAAGGTCATCTGCGTACGCTTGGCACCACGATCTGCAATACGATCGAAGTTTATGAGTACGGAAAATTTCTGCACATCGAAGATCCCGAAGGAAACCGCATCGAGCTCTGGGAGCCTTCAGATGCGGCATTCGACGGTGAGTCATATGAAGTCATGAGCTGATCTGTGCCGGTAATACCGGTTTTGCCCCGGGAATTCGCTTCACAAAATAAAAATAGTCTTCGCTGCCCGGAATAGGTACTTCCGCGTATACGGTAAATCCGAACGTTTCGTAAAAGTTCCGTACGCGCCTGCTGGAAGTCTGGGCGTAGATCGGCAGTTGCATGACCGCACTAAGTGCGAACAGGTCGTCGCGCATGGAAATAATGGTCGAAATTCCGTTTTGTTTTGCATTCACAGCCATCAGCAATAAATGAAGGTGTGGCTCCCTTGGAAGAAAGCGCAATACTTTTCGCTGAAAGCGGCTCACGGGGATCAGGCGCTTCAGCGGAATGATGAAGAGCGATTGCCACCGACTGATGGGGTGTACCTGTTCGTTACCGGACGTTACGGGAACAACGAGCGCTACGGCCTGTTTGTTGTCTGCGATGAACGCTCCGTTTTTTTTCTGTGCAAAGCGAATACACTGACGTGTGAACAGGTTGAATCTCCAGCCGGCAAGCTGCTTACCGAAGATGAACTGGAAACTGGCATTTTCGCGGAAACAGGTTTTCACGATCCGGAAAGCGCTGGTCGTTTCGTGTGCATGTAGTTGTCTCATAGAAGGAATCTTTTTGGGTTCCCTCAAATGTAGCAGCAAACTACATGGCGGCTGTACGTTCTAACCGGACGTCTGATCCGGGAGTTGCGATAATCCGTACAAAAAAAATCCCGCCGCGTCATTGCTGACGGGCGGGATTTCCCATTGTTGAAATCAAGGCTTAGTTGTTCACCAGTTTCAGCACTACCTGCTCACGCTCGTTTGAAACGCGTACGTAGTAGATTCCTGTTGGCTGGCTGAGCTCTAATGTATGGGACGAAGCATTTGCTGCTGTTGTCGTGTAGATCACTTTTCCGGTTACATCCGTAATCTCGATCGCTACGCTGCCAAGGGAAACTCCCCAGTCGATTGTAACGATTCCGTTCGAAGGATTCGGGTAAAGTGTTGCATTCCATGCGGCAGCGATCTCGTCGAGGCCGAAGGTTATGATCTCCACACAATCAGAAGTGTCGGATGCGCACTGGCCTGTTATGATCACAGCGTAATTCCCGTTGGCAGTAGGCGTAAAGCTTTGGGCTGTTGCTCCTGCGATCGGTGCATTGTTCGCACAATTGATCCACTGGTAAGTAACGCCTGTTGCAGCAGCCGTGATAACGTTTCCGCTCACCGTTGTTGCGAGGTTCAACGCACCAACCACAGTAACAACTGTTGTTACTGTGCTGTCGCAGCCATTTGCCGCTTCCAGTACATCGGTGTATGTTCCGGCGGTAGAGTAGGTGTTTGTTCCAACTGTGATCGTTTGTCCCGGGCAAAGTGTTGCATTTTGCGAAGAAGCAATTGCTGCCGGCTGCGAAACGATGAAGAAGAAAGTATCTGCAGCTGCACATCCGTTAGCATCGAGTACGCTTACTTCGTATACGCCTGCCGTCAGTGAAGAGATCGTCGGACCTGTGCCCACTCCCGGTGTCCATGTATACGTGTAAGCTCCTGTTCCGCCTGATACTGCTACGCTGGCCTGGCCATCATTGCCACCGTGACAGCTGATGAATGTAATGGTTGGAATAACCGTTATCGCATCCGGCTGTGTGATCGCAATTGTTGCTTCGGCTGTACATCCGTTGTCGTCGGTTACTGTGTACATGTGTGTACCTCCGGCTGACATAAATGTTCCTGTTCCGGTATAACCAGGAGTACCTCCGGTTGCAGTGATCGTTACTTCAGTGCTGTCGCCGTTGCACAAAAGTGCGGTGGTAACAGCTGTTGCCGAAGCTGTCAAAGCTGTAGCAGGCTCAGTGATCGTTACGGATTCATTAATCGTACATCCGCTTTCATCTGTAGCAGTTACCGTATAGGTTCCTGCGGAAAGATCTGCAGCTGTAGCAGCTGTTCCGCCCGCTGGCGACCAGGAATACGTATAATCGCCTGTTCCGCCGGTCACGGTCGCTGTTGCGCTTCCGTCTGTCCCGCCGTTACAGTTCACATCCGAAGAAGTGGTTGCTAAAGCAAGTGCTGTCGGTTCAGTAATAACGAAAGAAGGTGTAGCTCCGCATCCGTTGTCGTCTGTAATCGTAACGGTGTATGTACCCGGTGCAAGATCGGTTGCCGTAGCCGCCGTTCCTCCTGCAGGAGCCCATGAATAGGTGTAATTGCCTGTTCCGCCTGTTACGGTTACCGATGCGGTTCCGTCTGTAAGGCCGTTACAGCTGACATCCGTTTGTGCGGATGTAATTGCAAGCGCTGTTGGCTCCGTAATGACGATCGTTTCTGTTGTTGTACAGAGATTAGCGTCTGTTATTGTTACCGTATAGCTGCCTGCTGTAAGGTTGTTCGCTGTAGCACCATTTCCGCCAGCTGGCGACCAGGAGTACGTATAGGTTCCTGTCCCGCCTGTTACGGTAACTGTAGCTGATCCGTTCGTTCCGCTGTTGCAGGAAACGTTCGTTTGTGCCGGTGTAACTGCGATAGCTGAAGGCTCTGTAATAGTCCATGAAGCTGTCTGTATACAACCTGACTGGTCTGTAACGGTTAACGTGTAGCTTCCGTCAGCAAGGCCTGTTGCCGTGGCGCCATTTCCGCCTGACGGCGACCATGCGTACGTATAGGTTCCTGTTCCTCCGGTAACGGTTGCGGAAATTGATCCGTTAGCTGATCCGTTACATGAAGGGCTGTCTTGGGTTCCGTTGATGACGATAGCGTCAGGCTGAGTAATGATTACGATTTGTGGCGTAGAGCATGTATTGGCATCTGTAACCGTTACGACATAGGTTCCTGCTGTAAGTCCGGAAGCTGTTGCTGCGGTTCCTCCGGCAGGTGACCATGAGTAGGTGTAAGTACCTGTTCCGCCGGTTGCTGTAACTGTTGCCACACCATTGCTTCCATTATTACAGCTTACGTCGGTATGTGTTTCCGAAGTTGCAATGCCGGTAGCCGGTTCTGTGAGCGTAAAGTTTTGACTTGCCACACAGCTGTTCGCATCAGTAACCGTTACGGTATAGTTTCCTGCGGTAAGTCCGGAAGCTGTTGCTCCCGTTCCGCCTGCCGGTGACCAGGAATAGGTGTATCCCGGTTGACCGCCTGAGACGCCTACTGTTGCAGCGCCATTGGCCGCGCCCAGGCAGGAAACGTTTGTCGTACCTGCGTTTGTTACTGCAAGTACCGGTGGTTGAGTGATGGTAAACGTTTGTGTTTTTGTACATCCGTTGACATCTGTTGCTGTTACGGTATAGGTGCCGGCAGACAATCCCGTTACGGAAGTTGTTCCGTCACCTGTTGGTGTGCCTGGTGTCCAGTCATAGGTGAACGATCCTGCACCGCCTGTTGCTGTAGTGACCGAAGCCGCACCGTTGGATCCGCCGAAGCAGGAAACGTTGGTTTGTGAAGCCGCTGTCATGGAGATGGCCGGTGGCGCTGTAACGCTGAATGTTTGTGTCGCAACACAGCCATTGGCATCTGTAGCAGTTACCATCCATGTTCCGGCTGTGAGCCCTGTTACGGAAGTTGTTCCGTCACCTGTCGGGTTGCCCGGTGTCCAGTTATAGGTAAATGAACCTGCACCACCTGTTGCTGTATTGACCGAAGCCGCACCGTTGGATCCGCCGAAGCAGGAAACGTTGGTTTGTGAAGCCGCTGTCATGGAGATGGCCGGTGGCGCTGTAACGGTGAATGTTTGTGTCGCAACACAGCCATTGGCATCTGTAGCAGTTACCGTCCATGTTCCGGCTGTGAGCCCTGTTACGGAAGTTGTTCCGTCACCTGTCGGGTTACCCGGTGTCCAGTTATAGGTAAATGAACCTGCACCACCTGTTGCTGTATTGACCGAAGCCGCACCGTTGGATCCGCCGAAGCAGGAAACATTGGTTTGTGAAGCCGCTGTCATGGAGATGGCCGGCGGCGCTGTAACCGTAAATGCTTGTGTTCGCGTACAGCCGTTCGCATCTGTTGCTGTTACTGTATAGGTAGTGGCAGACAATCCTGTTACGGAAGTTGTTCCGTCACCTGTCGGGGTACCCGGTGTCCAGTCGTAGGTAAAGCTGCCTGCACCGCCTGTTGCTGCATTGACCGAAGCCGCACCGTTGGATCCGCCGAAGCAGGAAACATTGGTTTGTGAAGCCGCTGTCATGGAGATGGCCGGCGGCGCTGTAACCGTAAATGCTTGTGTTCGCGTACAGCCGTTCGCATCT